>Ga0129310_1001929_pt1 | contig 16662 bp, 17 predicted proteins | sample Go1ome_2_FD_94433 | JGI IMG/M metagenome (GOLD analysis project Ga0129310, IMG submission 94433) | Western lowland gorrila individual fecal microbial communities from Wisconsin, USA - Go1022A metagenome | ecosystem: Host-associated > Mammals > Digestive system > Large intestine > Fecal | place...
CTGCTTTTTTCGGTTCTTCTTTCGCCGGAGCTGCTGCCGCAGGCGCTTCTCCTGCTTCTACTGCAACACCGCCGTCTGCCAGTTCAGCCTTTGCCTGTGCAATGAGTGCGGATGCATCCTCATCTGCGCCTGCAACGACTGCGATTGGAAGCGTTACCGGGATCTTGTCGCCTGCATTGATCAGCAGTGCCTTGACAACACCGTCTCCGGTCGCTTCGATATCCATGTTCGTTTTATCAGTTTCTACGGAAAAAAGAGGTTCACCTTTTTTTACCGCATCGCCTTCATTCTTATACCATTCAACGAGTTTTCCTTCATCCATGTTAAAACCCAGTTTCGGCATGATGATAATTTCAGCCATTTCGATTCCTCCTTTGCTTCCCTGTGCTTAGAAATAAGTTAATACTTTCTGATATACTTTTTCTTCGGAAGGAATCAACGGGAATTCGAGGGATGGGCTGAACGGAAGCGGAACATTCGGGTTCGCAACTCTGCCTACCGGTGCATCCAGATAGTAGAATACATCGTCAGCGATTGCTGCGCCGATTTCTGCGCCGATGCCGCATCTTTCGTATGCTTCGTCAGCAACGATCAGTTTGCCTGTCTTCTTCACGGATTCGATGATCGTTTCGGTATCCAGCGGAACGATGGTTCTGAGGTCGATGATCTCGCAGTCGATGCCTTCCTTCGCAAGTCTTTCTGCTGCCTTTTCGGACTTCATGACCATGGAAGAGGTTGCAACGATGGTAATGTCCTTACCTTCTCTTGCGATTCTTGCCTTGCCGAACGGGATCGGTTCTACGACATCGTCTACCATGAATTTCTTGTTGTATTCCATCTTGTGCTCGAATACGATAACCGGGTCGTCATCGCGGATCGCTGCCTTCAAAAGACCCTTTGCTTCCTGTGCTGTAGAAGGAACTGCAATCTTCAGACCCGGGAACTGTGCGCACATTGCCTGCATGGACTGGGAGTGCTGTGCCGCAGAGGATCTGCCTGCGCCGATCGGGCAGCGGATTGTCATCGGTACGTTAGCCTGTCCGCCGGACATGTAGCGGATCTTTGCCATCTGGTTGAATACCTGGTCAGCAGCAACGAGCAGGAAGTCGGAGAACATCAATTCTACAACCGGTCTCATGCCTGTCAGTGCCATACCAACGCCCATGCCTACGATACCCTGTTCGGAGATCGGGCTGTCCTTCATTCTTAAATCGCCGTATTTTTCGAGAAGACCTACAGATGTCTTGAAGTTGCCGCCGATAAAGCCGACATCTTCACCGATCATCATGACCATATCGTCTCTTTCCATTTCTTCATCTAAAGCTTCACAAACTGCCTGTGCATATGTAATTTCTTTCATATCAATTTCCTCCTGCTTTCAATTTCTCAAACTATAAAGTTCCCTGCTGGAATACGTCTGTGTAAGCATCCTCTGCAGGCGGATATTCACTGTCAACTGCGAACTGAACAGCTGCCTGGATCTCATCTTCTACGAGTCTGTCAAGCTTGTCAAAGTCTTCTTCGCTTGCGATACCTGCTTTCAAAACAGCTTCCTTGAGTGCCGGGATCGGATCCTTCTTCATCCAATCTTCCTTTTCGGTTTCGCTTCTTCTCTTTCTGTAAGTAGCCGGGTCGCCGACGTGGTGCCCCTGCCATCTGTATGTCTTGCACTCGATGAGTGTCGGACCTTCGCCTTTTCTTGCTCTCTCAACCGCTTTCTTGGCTGCTTCGTATACTGCTACAACGTCCATGCCGTCTACGACAACGCCCGGAATGTTGTAAGCCTGTGCTCTGACTGCCAGGTCCGGTGTATTGGTTACGTCACGGATATCTACGGAGATACCGTACAGGTTGTTTTCGATAACATAGATACAAGGAAGATCCCAGGCTGCTGCCATGTTGATACTTTCGTGGAAGGTACCTTCGTTGGTCGCGGAGTCACCCATGAAGGATACTGCAACCTGATCGGTGCCTCTGTATTTTGCGGAATATGCTGCGCCGGTCGCGATTGGAATTTCGCCGCCTACGATACCGTTTGCACCAAGGATGCCCTTGTCCATCGCCATGATGTGCATGGAGCCGCCCTTCCCGTTGGAGTAGCCTGTCTTTTTACCTAAAATTTCAGCCATCATTCTGTCAGTGTCTGCACCGCGCGCAACTAAATGACCGTGACCTCTGTGTGTGGAGCCGATATAGTCCTCTTCATTTAACGCTGCGCAAACGCCTGTTGCGATCGCTTCTTCACCCAGATACAGATGAGCCAGACCTGCCATCAAACCCTTCTTGTAGAATTCGAAAGTCTCTTCTTCGAATCTTCTGATTCTGATCATTGTTTCATAAAAGCTCATCAATTGTTCTTTACTGTAATTTTTTACTTTCATCGCTTCCTCCTGATTATTTGCAACCGTTGTTTCTGCGTGTCACATTATTGTTTGCACCTATATAATTGCAATTCGCATGCCAAGCCTATCTCCGTTCCGCCTCTGCTTGTGAAATCCGAAGAAGATATTGAAATTCCAACATTTTTCGATGTCATTATTTCATATTTTTTGAAGAAAATAAAAAATGGCACAATTTTGTGTCATTTTCTCTTGCTTTTTAGGGCGTCACATGTTATTATTTTGTCACAATGACGCTGTGACATAAGGAGGGTTTGTTTATGGTCAATTCTACTACATACAGTACTCCCAGCTATCAGGAACTCATCCACAAAAAATGGGAGAATTTCATCAACGATATCGAAGACGATTACTCCATGGTCCGACCGGAGGTTTTGGCTTCCTGGAGCCGTTCCCGCAGCGCAGGCGTTGATCCGCACAAGCTGATACACACGCTGCTGTCTCCGGAGGCACTCAGCATTAAACTGAGTCTCAACGCAGAGCTGATGTCCATCTGCCGCCCGTACATGGAGCGTATGTACAATATCGTCAAAGGCTCCGGCGCCTATATTCTGCTTTCCGACCGTGAAGGCTACATTTTAGATGTCATCGGTGACCCCGACATTGTTTATCAGGGGCAATCTTATTCTCTGCTCGTCGTCGGCGCTTGCCGCTCCGAATCCATGGCAGGCACGAACGCGGTCGGCATCACACTATACCTGAATACACCGATACAGTTTTGGGGCGAGGAACATTATATCGAATGGCACAAAGCCTACGCCTGTGCCGGTGCACCGTTCTATGATGTCAACGATAATCTGCTTGGCTCGATTACGGTAACCTGTAAAAAATCCTACGCACATCCACACACGCTCGGTATGGTCTCCTGCGCCGCTGACAGCATCACGCGAGAAGTCAAGCTCAAGGCTGCCATGGATAAGCTGGATTTTCTGAACAGCCAGCGCAACATGATTATCGAGAACATGACCGCCGGCGTATTCCTCTTATCTCCAACAGGGAGAATTTCTCAAGTGAATACCGTGGCGCTGACTATGTTAGGGCTGACTTACGCGAATACCCTGGGTAAGCAGTTCTTTGACATCATATCCATCGACTATTTAACCAACCCCGAATGCAAACAGGACTTTATGAGTAAGGAATGTTACAATCTGGAGGTCAATCTTTCCATTGCGTCGCATCCTACGCAATCCAAAAAAATCAATCTATCGATCAATCACATAAAAAATAGCGCCGACGAGTTGACCGGGATTTTAGTACGCGTCAACAAACCAGAGGTGATACAAAAGCTTGTCAAACGGATCGAAGGCTACCACGCCAAGTACAGCTTCAACGATATTATCGGCGAGTCAGAACCGATGCAGCAGCTAAAAAGGTCCTGTATGAAAGCTGCCCAGAGCGATTCCAATGTCCTGATCCTGGGTGAGAGCGGTACCGGCAAGGAGCTGATCGCACAGTCAATCCACAACGCCAGCCCGGTCTCACGTGGTCCGTTCGTCGCCATTAATTGTGCCTCGATCCCGAACAATCTGGTCGAAAGTGAGCTCTTTGGTTACGAGAGAGGCGCATTCACCGGCGCTGCAAAAGAGGGACGCCCGGGTAAGTTTGAACTGGCCGACGGCGGTACGATCTTCCTCGATGAGATCGGCGATATGCCGCTCGATGTGTAGGCAACCCTGCTGCGTGTGATTCAAACACGAGAAGTCACACGTATCGGCAGCAACTCGCCGCGTCCGATCAATATCCGTATCATCGCCGCGACCAACCAGAACCTGAATCAGGCGATTCAGGATAAGACATTCCGCAGCGACCTGTACTACAGACTGAACGTCTTCACCATCCAGCCGCCGGCTCTGCGCGACCGCGGTCCGGAGGATATCAAACGGCTGGCTGACTTCTTCGTGAACAGTTATAACCGAAACAAGGGAACGAATTTTGAAATCCTGCCAAATGTCTATCCTTATCTGCAGAGCTATCGCTGGCCGGGCAACGTCAGACAGCTCGAAAACGTCATGGAGCGTGCCATCAACCTCACTGACGAAGGCTACATCGGACCGGAGCATATGCCTGATTACATCCTCAGGAAAGAGCCGCAGCCGCAGATGCAGAGCTATCCGCAGGGCTACGCACAAGGGTATGCGCAAAGCTACGCACAGCATGTGCCGCCGCAGCCTGCCCCTCCATACGCGATTTCGGATACACCACACACGCCGCCGCAGGCACCGGCTGCGACCGACAATATGGATCGCATGCCGAGTCGGGAGGACAGCGAAAAGTCGCTGATCATTTCCGCGCTGATCCGCACCAGCGGCCGCATTACCGATACCGCCGATCTGCTCTCCATGAATCGCAGGACCCTGTATCGCCGCATGGACAAGCTCGGTATCGATCCGGCACAGTACCGCAGACGCCGATGACCCGTATCGTACGCCGCTGTGTCAAAAGCGCGTGGCCATAAGCATAACATCACAACATAGCGCACCAAGACAAAAGAGATGCCTGCTATCAAAAACAGACATCTCTTTTTATCTTCATTTGTCTTAAGTTATCTGAATCGATAGAGATTTTTTCTTCATCATCTCACTCATCGCTCCGTCCCGCTCGCTTTCCGCACCATGCATCCCTTCTTAAAGAAACAGATGGCATATTTGAGGATTTCCTGATAGCCGTCGTCCTCAAGCGGTCGTGCGTAGTTCCCCGCCTCGATTTGCGCGAGCCCTTCTTCGCATTTTTTCTCCATACCACGGAAAGTATCCGAAATTTTCAGCTCCAAAATGATGGCACGTCCCATGAATTTGAGTTCGGTCATCACAATATCTGGTCTGCCGTTACCGCTCTCGCGATTGGATTTGACACGGTAACCGCCGATATTGGTCAGGAGCCCCAGCAGGAAGCCATGATAGAAGCTCTCCGCATGATCGAAATAGCTGATCGTATCCATGAGCTGACCGCTGATGAAATCTTCTGCCGCCTGGCAGTCACCCGCTTCCAAGGCAAGCCGCAGTGGGCTGCGGTCGATCTCTTTGATCCGTTGGTCAAACCAGTAGGTGATGGAATCCCGATAGATGGTTCTGACTTCTGTATTTGGGATCGTCATGCTCAAGTAAAGATTTTCCCCGGACTGGTCCTTTCGCTCACTGATCTTTTTGAGGTAGCCGGTAAAGAACAGGAAGTTCCATAAGTTGTCCTGCGACTGATGAATATCGCCGTAGGTAATGTCCTCATGGACCCGTTTTTCTATGGCGCCGCCGTTGATCAGCGTTTCCAGGTCTGCTCTGTCCTCCTCGTCCGCCTCTCCCACCATCTCTCGGATAATGCTGTTGGAGGAGGAATTTGACCAGTATGGCAATGCAAACTGTGTGATCTTGCGATCGCGGTCGTATACATAATTAATGATACTCCATGGGTTGTAGATCTCGATGTCAGCAAATAGATATCCATCATACCACCGCTTCACTTCCGGCAGTTCCTCCGACAAATCATAGTACGCGAGCATCGCTTCGACTTCCGCTTCCGTAAAGCCAAAGCTGTCTGCGTAGTCCGTATGCAGCACGCTGTCTATCTTCAGATTGTTCAAACCGGTAAAGATGCTTTCTTTGCTGATGCGCAGGCAGCCTGTGATAATGCCTTTCTCCAAATACGGATTGGTCTTGAGCGCAGATTCGAACAGAGAGCGGATAAAGTCGATCATCTCATCGTAAAACCCACGAAAATATGCGTTTTCTAACGGCACATCGTATTCATCGATGAGAATAAAGACATTCCTGCCATGGTATTTCGCAAGGCATGCCGATAAAAAGGCAAGCGCATCCTGATAGAAACTCTCCTCTGCTTTCAAGTCCGCGATACTTTGGAATCGTATCTTTTCTTCCTCCGACAAGACCCGCCCTTGCAAAACATACCGATGCCGCTTATATTCTTCGCTGATCCTCTTTTTCAGCTCCTCATATGCCAAATGATAATTCTTTTGCTTCCCGGACTTCAGCGTCATAAAGATCACCGGATACTGCTGCTGATGCAAAAGGATCTCTTCCCCGCAGTCAGAGATTTTCAGAGCATCAAAGAGATAACCGTTATCGACCCTTTCACCCTTTTCCGTAATCTCATCCTCAAAGAAACGGCGTATCATAAATTGATTCATCGTCTTGCCAAAACGCTGCGGACGAGTAAACAATATCACCTTCGCATTGCTTTCGATCAACGCCTTTATCATCAGCGTTTTATCTACAAAATATCCATCCTTGCTAATGATTTCTTTAAAATCCTCTACACCGATAGAGATTTTTTCTGCTTGATCATGTCACTCATCGCTCCGCTCCTCTCGCAGTCTCAAATTGCCTCATTTGCTCAACCTCTCAAGGGCACGTTGTATTTCCTCGATCATAGTCATCTGTTCCTTGGACAAACAGCCCTCTCTTTGCAGCAAGAATGCAATCGTCTCCTCCGCATCTTTTCGTTCTTCCTCAGTCCAGTTTGACTCCCAATACGCAGTCAATGCTTCTGAAGGCATTCCCTCTGCATGCGTGCTGCACCATACAATCTCCTCACTCCGGTCAATAATCTGCATTTCCGTAAATAAGTTACTTTGATACAAGATATCCAGATTGTACGGTAAATTCTGAATCACGGTATTATGCGCCAAAACTGCAGTCGGACGCGGAACCGTTCCCATTTCACTCATGCTGCAAAATCGATGTAAGGTGCTGAGTAATGAAAGTTCTGGTCTTACCGCAATTACAGCCATACTGACCCGATATCCCTTGGCAATGAGTAAGTTTGCGGTATGTATCGGAACTTCTGTTGTTCGACCGGTTCCCTCTATGATTAAGTTTCGATGCGCCTCCGATAATTCTTCAATCATTTTTTCAGTAAAGGCTGAAGAAAATTTTGATGTCAATGAAACTAACTCATCCGGGTATTGTGCAAATATTGCATGATAGTTCGGATGATATCTTCGATAATCGTCCCCATTTATCAAAATAGAAGTATTTTTACTTTGTCTGAAAAAGTAGGCCGATAATTGCGTTTTGCCTGCCCCGGGTTGACCTGCCAAAAGAATTGCTGTTGGTTTGTTCATCGGGCTTGACCACGAAAGCGCCTTTGACAGTTCTCGCGAAAACATCTGTTTAAAAAGAACCTCCGTATACGCAGCCAACTGTTCTTTATACATGTTGTTTTCCCTCTAAAGCTTTTAAGATCTGATCTGCAAGGATAAACTTTCCTTCGATTTTGTCCAGTTCTTCTGGTGTTGTGGAGGCTAGAATATCCTGCTTAGCATTCCACACAAAGTCATGCAGAATGCAGATAGGATTCTTGACATCATTAAGATTCATTTTATTTTCATACCGCATGTAATCACCGATCACCGCCGCTCCTTTTTCAAGCAGTAATTCCTGCTTGAACGAAAACTCTCTTGTTGTCACTGCTATTGTCCTTCTTTCTGTGCATGTTATTCTGCCTTTTATGTCTCAATTATATATGATTATTGCTATGCTGTCATCTTTTATTTTATACTGTAAGCAGGATTTCTTGCAGGATGGCTTCAGTTGATGAAGGAGATGTTGCAGCGGAATGGGGGCAAAGAAAAAGACAGGTAAAGCCGTGTGGATCTTTACCTGTCAGATTGCTAAATTACGCTGTAGTTTTAGCAAAATAGAGGTGCCTATGATTTATTGAGATTGGTACTTCTATAAAGAATCTGTTTGACTTCCTCTACATCCTCTGCTGGATATTTTGACTGGTCGATCACAACTGCCGCTCCGTTGCCAAATAAGAGGTACAGACACTGCTTATGCATGCCCCACTCTTTCAGATCTGCATACTCCAGCCGTTCAGCCTGTTTCCCGTTCTCAACCGCAACCCAAGCATCCTCAAAAATACAGGTAATGGTTTTATCCCGCATTTTTTTATTCTTTCGCTTAGCAATCGCTAGATAATCGATTTTGCCGACCTTACAGAGAACAGTCTTGGCAATGCAGAGAATGGACAGAATAATTAAAATGCACTTTTGTGCCGTTGTGGAACCATCATAAAAGCCGATGTTATAAACGGTCACCGCCAAAACAATAAGGCTCAGAAAAATGCCTTTATAAAATCCCACATTATGCACCTTTGTTTTCGTCTCCAGCAGCCATGCCAACGTTTCCAATTCCTTATTTCCAATGGTTGTCACGAATTTCATACAGTTATGCCCCCTACGATTGCTGTGTAAAAAGACAGTTTTGCAAACGAATTTGCAAAACTGTCTTCAAGTTTCCATTAAGAATCCAGATCTGATGTAATTAAGCGCCGTATCCTAAGATGATCTTCGGTAAGAACAGTGACAAGCTTGGAATGTATGTCAATAACATCAGTACGACCAACATAACCGCCAGACACGGCAACAACCACTTAATCATACGCTCAATCGGTGCATTACCGATTCTCGATGCGATGAACAGATTTACACCAACCGGCGGTGTGCAAAGACCGATGGTCAAGTTAACTGTCATAATCAGACCAAAGTGCAATGGATCTACCCCCAATGCGGAGACGGTCGGCAATAGTACCGGAGTCAACAGGATAATTGCCGCATAGGTTTCCATGAACATGCCAACAAAGAGCAGAAAGATGTTAATGATCAACAGCACTACTGCTGGGCTGTCAGAAACACTTGCCAATGCAGTCGCCAACTTTTGCGGAACACCCTCAATTGTCAATAATTTTCCAAGTGCAGATGCACAAGAAACAAGCAGCATGATAGTTCCGACAGTCTCGACAGAATGTCTGAAGATGTCCGGAAGCATGCCGACTTTATATTCTCTGTATACAAACAAGCTGATGATAATCGCGTAAACACAAGCGATAACTGCAGCTTCTGTCGGAGTAACAATACCTCCGTAAATGCCACCAAGAATGATAACGGGTACCAAAAGGGACCAAATACCTTCTTTAAACGCTTGCCCCAGCGGTGGAATCTGCACTTCCGGATTATCCTTGCTCAGACCCCAATGTCTAGTCTTTGCAAGGTAGGTATTCAATCCAATCAGTCCGACGGCTATCAATATACCAGGAACAACACCGCCTAAGAACAAACCGGTAATCGAAACAGAGGCAGCCACGCCGTAAAGAATCATTGCTACACTTGGCGGAATGATCGGTCCAAGGGCACCGGCAGTTGCAGCCATTGCGCAGGCATAGTTCTTATCATATTTTTCTTTGATCATTTCCGGAATGGTGATACCACCGATACAAGCAACTGTTGCTGTACCGGATCCGGCTACTGCAGCAAAGACTGCACTGGTAACAACGGTTACCGCACCGAGGGAACCGGTAATACCACCGATCGCCGCACGGCATAAGTTGATCAGTCTCTTGGAAATGCCGCCCTGCATCATCAGATCGCCTGCTAATACAAAGAATGGAATCGCAATCAATGGGAATGAGTCCAAAGACGTAAAATATACATTAGAGATCATGTCCATTGGTGCATTGCTTAAAAACAAGCAATAAATCACGCTTGCTGCTCCGAGTGAAATCATGATTGGAAGATTGAAGAACAGCAATACGATAAACAGTAAAATCAAAATTAAACCAGCCATTATTCGTCTGCTCCTCCTTTCGCAACACTCATAAATTCAGCAAATTCCTCTTCTTCAGATTTTTCTTCTAATAATTCCGGATGTTTACGATATCTCAAACCAACTTGAATCAAACGAATCGCCATCAAGAAATGAGCAATCGGGATGATACACTGGAAGTATACCATCGGTACACCCAACGCAATTGAAGATGTTCCGACTTTTGCTACATCAATAACCCATGTTGCGCTATAGTAACCTACAACAACGCAATATACAAAGAAAATAATTAAGCTGAGCCACTTAATACCCTTGCGAATCTTCTGCGGCCAAACCTTTAATAAAATATCAACTTTAATCTGAATATCCTTAAATGTCGCCCAAATGGCTGACAAATACGCCAACCAAATTAGACCATATCTGGCAAGTTCATCAATTTCACCCCAAGATACCTTGAAGAAATATCTTCCTACAACTTGTACAGTAAGCATTACTAGCATAATGAACATCAACAAAGTTGCAATGTTCAATTCAATTCGGTTGTACCATTTCTTTTCTTCTTGCAAGATGAAAACCTCCTTTTCCTATTATTTTCTCAATAACTAGAAGCGGAAGAGCCATTTGGTTAAAAATGACCCTTCCAATACATCCAGTTACTAAATATTCATCTAATTTAATACATCTTTAACATTGTCTTAGCGCCATTTTAGCCGAAAATGTCAGCTTCAGTCTTACCTAAGAGTGCTAATACACCATCAATTGTACCTTCGCCGCATGCTGCAACGTTGTCCGTGAACAGCTGGTGTGTTGCTTCTTTGAATGGTACAAGTTCTTCATCTGTAAATTCTTTAACCGTTACGCCCATTTCACTCTGCATCTGGTTGATTGCATCAGTGTCAGCCTGCTTTTCAGCATCACGAGCGAAAGTAAGATAATCATCCATACATTCATCAAAGATTGTCTTCAAATCGTCCGGAAGGCTGTTGTACCAAGCCAGGTTTACAGTTGGAAGGTGGAAGTGTGCAGTTGCTCTGATGATGGACAGAGAGTCAACAACTTCTGCGAATCTATCTGCAACATATAAGTTGGTTGCGGTTAAGGAGCCATCTACAGTACCCTGCTGGATCGCTGTGAACAGTTCGCCGTAAGCTACCATTGTCGGAGAGCCGCCTAAAGCTTTGATCAAACCCTGCTGCATGTCCGTTGCCATCGTTCTGACTTTCTTGCCTTTCAAGTCATGCGGTGTGGACAGCGGATCGCCCTTCAAGCCCACAGACAACCATCCTTTTACTAAACCACCGTATACCTTAACGCCGGCCTTTTCTTGTAGCGGTTTTGTCCATTCCTGTGCCAGATCACTGTCCAATACAGTGTAGATTTCGTCCCAAGAAGAGAATAAGTACGGCATTTCGAATACTCTGTATTCAGGGATTTCAACTAAACCGGATAGAGCGTGTGTCGGAACCGGAACCATCTCTACTGTACCGGCTCTAACCAGTTCTGCTAACTCTGTATCTCCGGATGCCATAGTACCGCCGCCAAGTAATTCAACTTTGATTCTACCTTCAGATTTTGCTTCCAGTGTTTCCTTTAAGTGTTGGAAAGACTGTCCCGCTGCGGACTGCTCTGTCTGCAGATGCGCAATTCTGAACGTATAAGTTTCGCCCTCGGTACCGCCGTTGTCATCGCCGCCGCAGCCAGCGAAAAGCAAGGTCATACTCAAGACCATTGCAAGGATTAAGACTACTGATAATACCTTTTTCATAATGCTATCTCCTTTTTGTTTATTGTCACATTACATAACGACTCCTAAACCATCCACAGACTAGGCAAACACCATCTGTACCTTTATGTGTGGTGCACGTTTTAGAGAGCAAATGTATGTTTATCTAGGTTATATTGCAAATATTGTTCCACTTCTATTCAACGACTGTCGAATTTCGTTAAAAATCATCGTATCTTGCATATTATTGAGACTCATACTATACACGCAAACTTAAGTTTCCTTGAAATACAACATCAAACGTGTTGAATTTGTCACATTTTTGTCATGATCTCAATATGATGATGTCACATTATCGAGACAGCCTTTTTACATGCAATTCCTAGCCTGGAGTTTTATGCAAAACCTTACTCAATGAAATGAGATTTCAAAGGATTTTCAAAAAAAGCTCCCTTTCAGGTGGATGTGTGCGTATTTGTGCACTATCTCCTTAAAAGGGAGCATATTACCGCATCTGATACATTTAACTACTGCCTATCAGACTCACTTCAATGATTGGAAAGCATCTGTCCATTTTCAATTAGTTTATGGAATAAAAACGCCTTTCACGACATTACCTTTGGAAATTTCTTCAAACATCTCTTGATATTGTTCCACGCCTAAGACATGGGTCACAATCGGTTCAGCATCGAAAGCACCACGTTCCAACATGGATAGGGCAATATTCCAAGAATACGGTGAAGAACTATAACTAAAAATAATCGAAATCGCTTTCGTTGCTGCCAATGACCATTTCACACTTGTCTTCGCTTTGCCCGGGAGCCCTACAACACAAAGTCTCCCGTGCCGTCTTACAACATCAATTGCCTGATTAATGGCAGGTTCTGCCCCTGAGGCTTCAATTACAAGATCAGCGCCTTGTCCTTTGGTTAATTCCAGTACCTTTGCAATTACGTCTTCCTTGGATGCGTTGAATATATAGTCTATCTTCAACTTGCGCGCAGCAGGTATTCTTGCTTTCTCATCAACATCTGTGCCGACAATAATGACTTTAGAAGCTCCTGCTAGTTTCGCCATCTGCGCAGCGATTAAGCCAATTGGTCCTGGACCGAAAACAACAACCGTATCTTCATTTTCAACAGGACAACGTTCCAACGCATGCGCACAAATCGCCATCGGTTCAACTATCGCAGCGTATTGATCCTCTATTTTTTCTGAAATAACAATTAACTGGCTCTCATCCATGCAGATGTATTCCGCATCTGCTCCATCTGCCACTACGCCGGGAGTTTTACGATTTTTACACATGTGTGGGCTTCCTTTTAAACAAGGAATACAAGTTCCGCAGACTCCTACATTTAACCTTGAAACAACTCTGTCGTTTTTTTTGACTTTTGTAACTTTTGATCCGGTAGATTCCACAATGCCGCAAAATTCATGTCCAATCGTGATCGGTACCGGTGTTTCGATTTCTCCATGATACATGTGGACGTCTGTACCACATACACCTACTGCTTTTACTCTTATTAGCGCCTGCGTGTCACTTGGAATCGGAACTTCAACATCCCGAATTTCCATCTCATCTGCGCTGTTTCCATATCTTACGAGTGCTTTCATTTCAGTTTCACTTCCTTACAAATCTATCTCATATGGCATCCACCATTGATATCCAAAACTACACCGGTTAAATACGACGCATCGTCAGAGGCTAGAAATGCAATACTCTTTGCGACGTCTTCTGCTGTACCAAGTCTTCGGAGCGGCACCGTCTGCAAGTCAGGCGCGTCCAAGGAATCGCCCATATCGGTCTTAATAAAGCCCGGTGCCACACAATTAACATTAATTCCATAGGGTCCAAGATATTTCGCTAATGCGAATGTATTGCAGATATTCCCAGCTTTCGAAGCAGAATAACTTGCTTCTACACGGATACCGCCGACTTCCCCTGCTAGAGAAGATGAGTTGATGATCTTACCGTACTTTTGTTCTTTCATATAAGGGATTACCGCATTGCAACAATAGACAGTTCCATAGAAATTAACATTCATCACTTTATCCCAGCTGTCTCTTGTGACCTCTTCAAAAGGTGTCAGGTTGCGCACAATACCTGCATTATTTACCAAAATATCGATTCTTCCAAATTTTTGATGTACTTCCCGAAAAAATTCATTAACACATGTCTGGTCTGCGATATTCAGATATTTTTCCCAAACACCTTCGCGCTCCTTTAATGCACCCTCTTCAAAAATCATATCTCCTGCAATGACAGTTGCACCACGCTTGAGAAACAAATCCACAGTTGCCTTGCCGATTCCCTTTGCTCCACCGGTTACTACCGCAATTTTATTTGTTAACATAGATATCTCCTATACCTCTTCTTTATTTGTATGTGTTTCATACCCTCGTTGCTTGTCCATATCCCCGCTTTCTGCAGTTTCATGGCACTTGATTGAATACAGCATTTCCTTCAGTTCAGGATAATGCTCTTTTACATAGGAAGCGGGTGCAAAAATGGACGCGATAATCGTGCGTTTACTTTCTTCACAAAACCAAGCCATCTGCAGTGTTTGCAACTGCACTTTTTTTCCTATGCTCTTGAATGCATGACTACTTCCGATCGCACCGGAGTATACAAATGCCGCATCATGCCCTCTGAATTCTACAATTTCTTTTTTGAAGGCTTTGTATCCACCCTTTTTACTTGCTTTTTCAAACTGCTTCTCAACTTCACTTAAGAATTTTCCGGCGAAATCATGAATCCTTTCTTGCTCACTCCACCAACCAATCGTCATCGAAATTTCTTCATCTCTTACTTTGGTCATCTTATCGAGCCGGAATTCACCTTCGTCTTTATAAAAAGGTCGGTTAGGGTTGAACCAGATTCTGTAATCTTCCGGATGTTCCACGCTAAGTCCAAATGCACTAAATGTATATTTCATCCTTGCTGTTCTCCAATTTTTAAGGCATTGACTCGGTAAAACTACCGAGTCAATGCAAGTTTCGCATATTTCTACTGATATCTCCACTCACAGATTAACTTTAATTTGCTGTTCTTGCAGCTTGTACAGCTTTCGAGGTCTTTTCTCGCATCTCTGTTGTACAATTAATGATTGCCCCAACACGATTAATATATTTTTCAACAATTTCTTCCGGACATTTCGTGCAGAGAGAAACGCCGATATACAGTATTGTATTCACAACGAGACCCCAAACCAACGCAGAGAACCCTAGCGGCGGCGTAATAAAAAACGTAAAGAAGAACACAACAACCAGCCCTGCAACAGTACCTGCCCAAGCACCTTCTTTTGTGCCTTTTTTCCACCAAAGTCCCCCTACGGTACAAGGAAGAATCATAGCAAAGAACGGTGAGCATAAACTATATGCATAGTCTGTGATATAAGTTGGTTTAAACATTGAAATAATAATACAAGCAATCATCATGATTCCTAAGATGATTCTTGCAAAGAATACAGTTTTCTTTGGCTCTACCGCTTGCCCTTTTAATTCATATTTCCATCTAGCATATATATCTCGTGAAGCCATCGCAGAGGCGGACAACAACATAGAGTCTGCAGTTGAAACGGCAAACGCAAAGATACACAATAAAGATATGAAAGAAATAATCGGTGGACAGAATTCTGTAGCCAAAGTCGGAATAATCTCGTCAGGGTCTGCGAAATCAGGTCCCAACAAGGCAGGCGCGATAATCGCACCAAGAATAACTAAGCCAATAAATACTGTAGCATATACAATCGGAAGCGCAACTGCCATAACTTTAAAGTTCTTGGTACCTTGCGCGATATAACATCTCATAAAGATATGTGGCCATACGATAGTTGCAACCGCGCCGGTAATGGCAAGGTTCAGCATTACTTTCCAGTTATAGGCACCGGTCGGTCCCGGCGCACTCAAAACAGATGCTCTCTCGCCATTTGCAACGATGGCCGCAGCTTCCGCAAGACCTCCATCAGGGAAGTGTTTGATAACTAATACCGCTACCAAAACGTATACTGCAGCGAATCCTAAGATAAGATGAAATGTATCAAGCCATGCTACGGATTTCATACCCCCTCCAATAATGTGAAGGGACACGCATACAGTTCCGAACAGTACAGCTAACATATACGGGAATGCACCATTTGTCGTTGTAGCAATGCCATCTCCAATAGTGATCAATTGTAATGTAGTATAAGGAATGATGAAGACGGTAAGCAAAATAGCTACGAATAAACCAAAACCTTCAGAATAATATCTTGTTCTCAAATAATCCGATGGTGTCTGGAAACCATATTCTTTTCCTAAAATCCATAATCTGAAACCAATTGTACAGAAGCAAAGTGCGCAAACACCCATGCCGGTACCTGTGAAATATCCCATTCCAAATCTGTAAATCGATGAAGGATATCCATAGTATGTCAACCCACTGAATACAGAAATCGCAGTTGTCGCTACCAAAACGATCGAACTTACGCCTCTATCTGCGTTAAAAAACGACTCGGCTGATTTTGATGTTGCCTTAAAATTTGAAAATCCATGGAACACCATAAAAGCCGCATATGCCATTACACCTATAATAATCCATGTTGTAGCGTTCATATAAACCTCCTGAAATTCTCCAATATTGAACGTTGCAATGTCGTGAACTAAGCATCTTTATACATATCATCTAAGTAAGCGCGTTCGTCCAAATATTTTTTGAAATACACTCCCCATACGATTGCATTTAAGTACGTCGCCATGGTAAATACAAAATGCTGTGATGGCCACCAATTGAACAACAGCGTGTCTGGAACTAATCCAATTCCCATAAAGGTAAATCCTAACGATACAATGTTATAAATAACAAATAAAACCGTCCATGTTTGATATGATCCCTCTTAAGTAGACAAGGAAAATAACCAAAATCTATGGAAGGGGGATTTTCTATGTCCAAATCACCACATACACCGGAATTTCGGGCAAAGGTATCTCAAGAATATCTTGA
>Ga0129310_1001931_pt1 | contig 16658 bp, 13 predicted proteins | sample Go1ome_2_FD_94433 | JGI IMG/M metagenome (GOLD analysis project Ga0129310, IMG submission 94433) | Western lowland gorrila individual fecal microbial communities from Wisconsin, USA - Go1022A metagenome | ecosystem: Host-associated > Mammals > Digestive system > Large intestine > Fecal | place...
AACCGAGAAGTCAGATTATCTTAAAGCACACATCGCCAGCGTAAGAGCACAGGTGAAGCGACTTGCAAAAAAGGAATATACCAAATATCTGCCAAGCGGATACAACAGACTCAATTTCGCCATCATGTATGTGCCGATAGAAGGGGCACTCAATCTGGCTCTACTCAACGACAACTCGCTATGGCGCGAAGCCTACGACGAAGGAGTCTTGATACTCGGTCCACAGACCATGTATATGAACTTGCGCGTCTTGGAGATGATGTGGACACAGGTGCGACAACTCCAAAACCAGCAGGACATGATGAATGCTGCCAATACCGTGATAGACCGTGTGCAGGACTTTGGCATTCGTTTCATGGAGGTGGAATCGAGCATGAACGATACTGTCAAGAAGATTTCCAAACTGAAAATTACCACCGCCGACAGCGGACCAAGCATCATCACAGCTGCCAAAAACCTGATTAAGGCAGGCGCCAAAGAGAATAAAAAGAAGAAGTCGCTCAACGACATGAACGACTCCTTATTTATAGAAACAGATACTACAGCGATGCTCCCTGACGAGAGCGAAAGCTGATTTCACTTTCCTTTGATCACATTTCGTGCGGTTTCGATAATGGTATCGACACCACGACGAGTATCTACATCATCGAGATGGAGGGAGATGTCGGGCTCGATGCCAAACTCTGTCTGACGCTTCTGACTGTCGTACATGGGGCAGGCTGAATAGCGAACCATCCATCCATTAGGCAGACTATTGCTCATCGGCATGCCAGAACCGCCACCAGTACGATAACCTACCAGAGTGACATTTGGGAGCGCATGCATCATCGATGCAAACTCGTTGGCAGCGCTAAACACCCCACGGTTGACAAGAACACATACTGGTTTGCGCCAACGCAGCCTGCTGGAGGGTTCGAGATACTGAGCTTTGAGTTCGCTGAAATCATGATGTCCCGTACCTGTCTTGTGTTGCATATATCCCACCAACGTCTTCTCATCGACGAAGCGAGAAGCCAAGCGCTCGGCATTGGTCAGTTCGCCACCGCCATTGCTACGGATGTCGATAATAAGTCCGCGACAAAGTAGGAAATAAGACAACACCTCATCGAGGTTACCCTCTCCTATCGCATCGGCAAACGACTCATAGCGCACATAGCCTATATTGTCGTCGAGCACCCGATATTTCATGCCGCTGGCAATTTTATAGTCTGTACGGAGATAAATGCGTTCGAGCGAATCGCTATAATCTGAGGTATAGTCTTCCTTCCATGCCCAATAGCGCCCGTAATCATAACTGGCACCAAGGTTGACGTGTCCGTCGCGCAGTTCCGATAGCATATTGGTCATCACTTCAAAGAGCTGACGCTCGGTCATTCGGTCGTTGACGCGCTCCTTGTATTTGACATAGACCTCCTGCCAATCGAGTCCATACTGCTGTTGCTTATAGTCGAAGAAGCAGTAATGCTGATCGATGATACGCCAAAGTGCCTCAAAATTGCCTGTAGGTGTATTGGGTTGTTCGTCTTCGTCGATACAAGAAGTGAACATCGTGACCATGAATATGGCGCACAACATCAAGGCGACGGTATGCAAACGGTTCAGCGTTTGCATGAAGCCAAATGGGCAAAGCCGATGGACGATATTCAATTTATGGGATAGAACTGTCATCATGATTCGTTACGGGATTGATTGTTTTACGCTGTCTGAATTGTATTCAGAGTCGGCGCGAAATGATTGAGAACCGACGGGTGATGCCCACCATGAAGCGATGAGTATAGACATGTTGCTTCAGATGATTGACATGAAACTGCTGATAGTTGCCCAAATAGCCGATGCGAAGGGCGATAGACGCTGATAATGGCGTTTCGAGTGTCAACATCTGCCGAAACTCAGGTGCCGACACAAAGGTGGTCAGCCGCACGTTGCCATCATAGTCGCCTCTGACAAAAGTCTCATAGTAGGTCTGTCCGTAGTTGGGCGAGAACATCACACCTGCCAATGGCAAGGCGAGTTCGTAGCGTGCCACTACCGGATGGCGCATGACCGAGAAGCGATAGGAAGCCACTCCGGTAGGCATCAGATTAAGATGTGCACGAGCCTGGGCAGGATTGTTTGAATTGGAACTATTATAGATGAATCCCAACGAGGCATTAGCCATGCCTCCTGCCTGTAGGGTCAGGCGATTGTCGAGCAGTTGCCAACGGCGCAAACGTCCCCAATAGAAATTGTAGGCACCTTCCAGTTCGTCGCGCTGATCGGTACGGTCGCTAACCGACGAGAAGTTGACTTCATGTTCCATAATCGTACCCCATCTTCGTTGTGGGCGCTGCCGTTCGACGGTGCAGAGATAAGTAACTCCCGGTCCGCTAAAATGTTCGGCAGACAGATAGGTGTCAAGCACCTGGGATGCGCCACCTCCCACCATGTGACTTACCGTAGAGATACGGAGAGAGTCGGTAGCGGTTTGTGCCATTGCCGACGTTGCACTCAGCATAAGTGCCAGTACGAAGAGCGTTCTATTGATAGTCTTCATCAGAGAAAAGCGTTTGTTGTCCAGTCAGTTCGTCAATCACCTGTTGCTGACTCTTTCCTGCATCAGGATCGAGATTCTCTTCCTCTTCCGTTTCATCGGCCTCATCTTCTTTGGGTGGGTCAGGCAGACGAGTGGGTTCCAGTTCGGTAATGCTGGCAATCTGGTAGGTAGTGAGACGTTTACCCTTTGCTTTATAGCCCTTAACAGCAATAAACTGTTCTACGTCAATCTCCTCTGATCCACGGAATTCATCGGCTCCACCATAGGTGACAAGGATGCGCGGATAGACTTGGTCGGTGAGCAATATCTCCTTGGAATTGGGATTCTCGCCCAGATAACATTGTTTGCGTTTGGATGCTTCCAGCAAGAAGCGCTTGACATAGGGATATCCTTGATTGTCGGCATCGTAGAGCACACAGCTCCAGACCTTGTCGGCATCGTATTTCTCCAGTCTTACGATATTGTCTTCGAAGTGGTTGTTGGCATCGAAATTGGTGAGATAGTATTCACCATTGGGTAGGAATACGAGTATCTGGTCGCCATCGTTGAACTCGCCCAACAAGCGTCCGTGCTCATCGTAGTTCAGGCGGTTGACATCGGGATCGTACCACACTTTGCGTCCGCCCAATGTGGAGTGACCATGACTCTTTAGTCCGATGCGATGCACTTGGAACTTGGTCAGCAGATTACCCTTAGCAGCACGTCCCTTGATGAGCACCTCGGAGAAGTCCTTGTCGAAGAATATCTTTTTGAGCTTTGGTGCAGGGTCGAGTGTTATCTTGATAACTTCAGCCTCGCCATTGGGATTGGCGGTGAAATAAACGACACGCGATCCTGGGGTTCCAATGGTCAGGTCGTATTCGCGATCGCGAGTAACCGACGGCACGTTGAAGCGCTTGATATAATAGAAGCCTTTCTTTCCGTCACGATACACCATATTATAAATAGTGCGCTGGTCGTTTTTCTTAAACACACCAAGCCACAGTATATTCTTTCCTACGAATATCTTATCTGCCACACGGATGACCTTGAACTTACCATCTTTGTAGAAGATGATGACATCATCGATATCGGAACAGTTGCAGACAAACTCGTCTTTCTTCAGTCCTGTACCTATAAATCCATCGGCACGGTTGATATATAGTTTCTGATTGGCCTCAACAACCTTGGTAGCCTCGATGGTATCGAAGTTGCGGATTTCAGTCAGTCGCGGATGATCCTTACCATATTTCTCTTTAAGGAACTTAAACCAATTGGCGGTGACCTCTACAAGGTTGTTGAGGTCGCGGTCAATCTGTTCGATTTCCTCCTTGATGCGTGCCATGAGTTCGTCGGCTTTATCCTTGTTGAACTTAAGGATTCGCTGCATTTTAATCTCCAGCAACTTGAGGATATCATCCTTGGTCACCTCACGAACCAGTTGTGGATAGTAGGGAGTGAGGCGTTCGTCAATATGTTCGCATACGGCATCGACATTGGGTGCCTGTTCGAATTTGCGGTCTTTATAGATGCGCTCTTCGATGAATATCTTTTCAAGCGAAGCGAAATGATACTGCTCAAGAAGTTCGTTTTTGCGGATTTCGAGTTCCTGCCGGATAAGATCCTTAGTGCGGTCGGCTGAATGGCGCAACACATCGGATATGGTGAGGAATTTCGGTTTGTTGTCTTCGATGACACAGCAGTTGGGCGAAATATTGATTTCGCAATCGGAGAAAGCATAGAGCGCATCGAGTGTCTTGTCGGACGAAACACCGGGTGCCAACTGTATTTGTATCTCCACCTTGGCTGCGGTGAGGTCTTCCACGTGACGTGCCTTAATCTTTCCTTTCTCGATGGCTTTGAGTATCGAGTCAATAATGGTTTCGGTAGTCTTGGAGAAGGGAATCTCTCGAATGACAAGGGTCTTCTGGTCGAGTTTCTCTATCTTCGCACGTACTTTCAACGAACCGCCTCGCTGTCCGTCGTTGTATTTCGACACATCAATAGAGCCGCCTGTGGGGAAGTCGGGATAGAGATGAAACTCCTCGCCATGCAGATAACTGATGGCTGCATCACACAGTTCAACGAAATTGTGGGGCAGGATTTTCGACGACAGACCTACGGCAATACCCTCGGCTCCCTGTGCCAGAAGCAACGGAAACTTTACGGGCAATGTGATGGGCTCCTTGTTGCGTCCGTCGTAGGACATCTGCCATTCGGTAGTTTTCGGATTGAAAACCGTATCGAGGGCAAACTTCGACAGGCGTGCCTCAATATAACGAGGGGCGGCAGCACGGTTGCCGGTAAGGATATTTCCCCAGTTTCCTTGGGTATCCACCAGCAATTCTTTCTGTCCGATCTGTACTAGCGCATCGCCAATAGAGGCATCGCCATGCGGGTGAAACTGCATGGTGTGTCCTACGATGTTTGCCACCTTGTTGTAGCGACCATCGTCCATTCGCTTCATAGAGTGAAGGATGCGGCGCTGCACAGGCTTTAGTCCATCTTCAATATGTGGTACGGCACGTTCCAGGATTACGTACGAAGCATAGTCCAGAAACCAGTTTTGATACATTCCGCTAAGATGGTGTACGGCTGCCGCATCAAACCTATCCACGGGTTTATAGCCTGAGTGTGCCTCGGCTTCAACCTCTTCGGTGGTGTCTTGCTCTTCGTTCAGTATTTCGTCGTCCTTGATTTCGTCGTCCATTGATGTTTATCCTTTTAAGTTATAGGTATTGTCTGCCAATACCTTTAATTCTTGCAAAATTACGAAAAATATTCGAATTTTGCAAGTTGGATGCTCGGTTTTACTTCACTTCAAACGATATTTCCGTCCGTATGTCGGCTGATGACGCACCTATCATGAGTTGGATGCGACCCTTTTCTACCTCAAAACGATGGGTAGCCTCATCCCAATGGGTAAGGTCGGCACGGTCGATGGTGAGTTTGACCTCGCGTGTTTCTCCAGCTTTGACAGCCACTCGTTCAAAGGCTTTGAGTTGTTTCTGTGGATGTTCAACCTTAGAATCAGGATAGCCCACATAGCATTGGACAACCTCATCGCCATCACGACTGCCAGTATTGGTAACAGGGAGCGTAACGGTCACGGTATGTTTGTCTTTCAGATTAACCTTGGGTTCACCATATCGGAACGTCGTGTAACTCAATCCGTAGCCGAAAGGATAGAGTACATCGCCTTGCTGATACATATAGGTACGGCCATTACGGATATTATAGTCCATCATGTCGGGCAAATCGAGAATATCCTTCACCCATGTTTGAGTGGTGCGACCGGCAGGATTGATGCGTCCGAAGAGTGCATCGGCTACGGCATGGCCTTGCTCCTGACTGCAATGGGTGATGTGGAGGATGGCAGGCAGATGGTCATTACTCCAATTGATGGTATATGGGAAACTGCTGACAAGCACAAGTACTGTGTTCTGGTTGGCACGATAGAGCTGACGAACGAGATCTTCATCGGGCAATTGCAACGATAGGCGGTCAACGGCTTCGCGACCGTCGCTGGGTACTGGACAGAAGAACCAATCAGCCTTGGTACCATAAGGATGATTGCCTGTACATATTACCACAGCGTCGGCTTCACGTGCCAGACGTTCAGCCTCACCCATACGGTTGTCTTTCACGTAGCTCACTTCAAATCCCTGTTGTGCTCCCAGTTCGCGAAGTGCTTTCAAGACAGTTACCTCATAGGGAGCTGTGCCACTATACCAGTCGTAGATAATCTCGTCGGCATAAGGTCCGACAACAGCCACCTTTTTCACTTTCTTACTATCGAGCGGCAGGAGTCCGTTGTTTTTCAGGAGTACTACCGACTTGTTGGTCACCTCGCGCACAGCATTCCGTGCCTCTTCGGTCATAAAGGGCGGCGTGGCGGTTGTATCTGTTCCCATGGTTGCATACGGGTTGGGCGAATTCTTTCCGTCGAGCAGTCCAAGGCGGAGCATCACGCGCACATTACCCCGAATAGCCACTTCGATATCTTGTTCAGTAACCATTCCCTTGGCAAGCGCCTCGCGGATTTCATCCTGATAGCGGTCGAGAATCTGTCCCAACTGGTTTTTCACCACGGCAGCTGCGGCTTCTGTCTTAGTAGCAAATGCCTTATGGGCGGTCGATAGCATACCCATCGCACCACCATCGGTACAGATAATGCCATCATTCCCCCACTCTTTGCGAACGATACTTTGCAGACAGGGGTGTATGGCCATAGGTGTTCCATTCCAAGAATTATAGGCTGCCATCATGGCACGTGACCCTCCCTGCGTGATTCCTTTATAGAAAGGATAGGAATAATACTCTCGAAACAATCGGTCGTCGAAATTGCTGGAGGTAGAATCGCGACCATATTCATTACTATTGGCAAGGAAATGTTTCATGAGTGCGGCTGCTTTCCAATAGCGAGGATGATTGCCTTGCAGTCCGCGCACCATAGCCACGGTAAGCTGTCCGGTAAGATACGGATCTTCACCATAACTCTCTTCGGTACGTCCCCAACGGGGATCGCGTGCCAAATCGGCATTGGGCGCATAGATGACAAGTCCCTTGCGGCGGGCATTGGGCTGATGGATATAATAGCGAGCCTCGGCAGCCATCTGCTCACCTACCATGCGCACAGCCTCACGATCCCATGTTTCTCCCAGTCCGTAAGCCTGCGGAAAAATGGAGGTCGGTAGTGGATTGGGGCGCTTTTCACCATTCACCTCAATCATTCCGTTATTGTTTGCAGGTCCACCCAAAGCCACCCCATGAAGTCCTTCATAGCAACTGATAGACGGAACTCCCAAACGTGGGACACCCATCTGCGTGGAGAGAAGGGAAATCTTCTCATCAAGTGTCAACTGACCGATAAAGAGATTGATACGCTGGTCATCCTTCAATCGTGTGTTCTGAAAATCGAATGGCTGTGCAACTACCGAGAGTTGTGCAATAAACATTAGTATCGAAAGCAGCTTCTTCATACTTTAATATTTTAGGTTTTAGATTGCAAAAATACTATTTTTTTGCGAGAATGTTCTAACATTACCCCCAAAAAGATTATTTGCAAAGCAAAAAAAAACATTCGGGATGCATTCGGGATGTATTCGGGATGCAGCCATTCCTGTTTCTTGCGTTTTTCCGCAAGGTCTGTAAATCCCAAGCAACTCCCATGCAACTCCCAACTAATTCCCATAAACTTACGCACAATGTAAGCCCCATCACGTTCGAATAAACAAAATATAACACGTTTTATTTTGTATTTCGCTCGATTTGCACTACCTTTGTAACCCTGTACTTAGGTAGGCTGCATCTCGGAAATAAAAAGAAAAAATCGTTTTTCTTTTGTATTTCGCTCGATTTGCACTACCTTTGCACGCATAATTTTTGAAAAGAAGTAAAAGCATTATGGCACAAGAAGATGTATTTAAGAAAATCGTAAGCCACTGTAAAGAATATGGTTTCGTATTTCCAAGCAGCGATATTTACGATGGATTGGGAGCCGTTTACGACTACGGACAGAACGGTGTAGAGTTGAAAAACAATATCAAAGAATACTGGTGGAAATCAATGGTACTGCTCCACGAAAACATTGTCGGTATCGATTCTGCCATCTTCATGCACCCCACAATTTGGAAAGCCTCTGGACACGTTGACGCATTCAACGACCCCCTCATCGACAACCGCGACTCGAAAAAGCGCTATCGTGCCGATGTGCTGATTGAAGACCAGATTGCAAAATACGATGAGAAGGTGCAGAAGGAAGTGGCAAAAGCACGCAAACGCTTCGGAGAAGCATTTGACGAAGCCAAATTCCTCGAAACCAACGAACGAGTAAAAGAGCATATTGCCAAGCGCGACGCACTACATGAGCGCTACGCTAAAGCCATGCAAGGACCAGACCTCGCAGAACTGAAGCAGATCATCCTCGACGAAGAAATCGTATGCCCCATCAGCGGCACACGCAACTGGACGGACGTACGCCAGTTCAACCTGATGTTCTCTACCGAAATGGGAGCCAGCGCTGAAGGTTCTATGAAAGTATATCTCCGCCCAGAAACCGCACAGGGTATCTTTGTCAACTACCTCAACGTGCAGAAGACCGGTCGCATGAAGATTCCATTCGGTATCGCTCAGATTGGTAAAGCATTCCGCAACGAGATTGTAGCACGCCAGTTCATCTTCCGCATGCGCGAATTTGAACAGATGGAAATGCAGTTCTTCGTAACTCCAGGTACTGAACTCGAATGGTTCCCCAAATGGAAACAAATTCGTATGGCTTGGCACCAAGCTCTTGGTTTCGGTGCAGAAAACTATCGTTTCCACGACCACGAGAAACTTGCACACTATGCCAACGCAGCTACCGACATCGAATTCAAGATGCCATTCGGCTTCAAAGAAGTGGAAGGTATTCACTCACGTACCAACTTCGACCTCTCACAGCATGAGAAATTCTCAGGAAAGAGCATCAAATACTTCGATCCACAGACCAACGAGAGCTACACTCCGTATGTCATCGAGACCTCAATCGGCGTAGATCGTATGTTCCTCTCAGTCATGTGTCACTCATACTGCGAAGAGAAACTCGAAAACGGTGAAACACGCGTAGTACTCAAACTGCCCGCCGCCCTGGCTCCTGTAAAACTGGCAGTCATGCCACTCGTCAAGAAAGACGGACTGCCCGAAAAGGCACGCGAAATCATCAACAACCTGAAGTTCCACTTCAACTGCCAATACGACGAGAAAGACTCTATCGGAAAGCGCTACCGTCGTCAGGATGCCATCGGTACTCCTTACTGCGTTACCGTTGACCACGACTCACTCAACGATGGCAAGGTGACACTCCGCTTCCGCGACACCATGGAACAGGAGCGCGTCAATATCAGCGACTTGGCAAGCATCATCGAAGACAAGGTGAGCATCGTCAGCCTGCTCAAGAAGATTCAGTAAATACACCTATTATATAATAATGAGCATCTACAACATGATGATACGCAGCAAACAGACAATCCTCGCAGGTTGCCTGTTTGCCTTGATGCCCTTCTTTGCGGCATCATGCAGCGAAGACGATGGCACAGAAGAGGAATTTGTTGATTGGAAAAACACCAATGAACAGTATTTTGAAACACAATACAAACTACATGCCTCTGCCACAGCCTCATCGTTCGTTGTACGCAAATGGTCGGTTCCCGACTCCATCAACATCCCACAGACCGACTGCATCCTCGTGGATGTAATAGAGCGCGGAGAAGGCACTACATCGCCATACTACAACGATTCACTCTGTATGCAGTATCGCGGACGTCTCCTGCCATCAAAGTCGTACAAAGACGGATATGTGTTCGACCAAAGTTTTGAGGGAACATACGACCCTGCCGTTACCGCTCCCTACAAGATAGCACAGTACAACTCATACGGTTCTGTATCAGGATACCGACTGCCCGTTGCTTCCGATTTCGTCGATGGATTCAGCACAGCATTAATGAACATGCATAAAGGTGACCATTGGCGAGTGACCATACCATATCAACTGGCATACGGAGAAACCGCCAGCGGAGTAATACCAGCATACAGTACGCTGGTGTTCGACATTTGGCTCACAGATTTCTGGACAAAGACTAAAGGTGATCGCAATTAAGCGGTCACCTTTTTTATATCTACGCCACGCTAATTTCTACCTTTGACACCATGCCTCTTAGGTACTTTCGCTCGAGAATGAAAAGAAAACCACGCTTTTCTTTTGCATTCTGCTCGCTTATTCGTACCTTTGAGGTTGCACCTCGTAGGTACTTTCGCTCGAGAATGAAAAGAAAACCGAGCTTTTCTTTTGCATTCTGCTCGCTTATTCGTACCTTTGTCAAGGATATACACAACTGAAAACAAGACAGAAAATGATCTGGAATGAAACTATTGAATGTATGAGTCGCGAACAGCTTCGCGACCTACAAAGCCAACGTCTGCGAAAAATGGCAGACTACGTCTATCACAACACACCATTCTATCGGAAGAAATTTCAAGAAATGGGACTCGAACCTGGTGATATCCGAGATATAGACGACATCGTGAAACTACCATTTACCAACAAGCTCGACCTGCGCGACAACTATCCCTTCGGACTGACTGCCGTGCCCATGAGTCAGATTGTGCGTATCCACGCCTCTTCAGGAACTACAGGCAAACCGGTAGTAGTACTCTACACCCGCAAAGACCTTGCCATGTGGACCGAAGCTATCTCACGCGCATTCACAGCATACGGCGCTACAAAAAACGATATCTTCCAAGTGAGCTATGGCTACGGACTCTTCACCGGAGGACTCGGCGCTCACGATGGAGCAACCAATATCGGAGCCAGCGTGATTCCTATGTCAAGTGGAAACACACAGAAACAAATCACGCTGATGCACGACTTCGGCACATCGGTACTCTGTTGCACACCATCATACGCCATGTTCTTAGCAGAAACACTAAAAGACTGCGAATGGCCACGAGACGAATTCAAACTCAGAATTGGTGCATTCGGAGCCGAACCATGGACTGAAGAGATGCGCCATAAACTCGAAACATCATTGGGCATCAAAGCATACGACATCTACGGACTGAGCGAAATATCAGGACCAGGAGTGGGATACGAATGTGAATGTCAGAGCGGCACACACCTCAACGAAGACTATTTCTACCCTGAAATACTCAATCCTGAAACAGGAGAACCAATGCCAGAAGGACAATTGGGAGAACTTACCTTCACACACCTTACCAAAGAAGGAATGCCATTGTTGCGCTACCGAACACACGACCTCACAGCACTACACTATGAGAAATGTGCATGCGGACGCACATTGGTGCGCATGGACCGCATACTGGGACGCTGCGACGACATGCTCATCATACGTGGCGTCAACGTATTCCCATCACAAATCGAATCAGTCATCCTCTCGTTGCCTGAATACGAACCGCACTTCCTGCTGACCGTCGATCGTAAAGACAATACCGACACCAGCGAACTGCAGGTAGAGGTCAAAGAGGAATACTACACCGACGAGATGTCAACCATGGTTGGACTGCAGAAGAAACTCGAAGCAGAACTGCGTAGCGTCATCGGACTCGGCTTCAAAGTGCGCCTCGTAGAACCACGTGCCATCGAACGCTCTACTGGTAAAGCTAAACGCGTCATCGATAAACGCAAGCTATAAACACCGTGACAAAACGACACACAACCGCATTTCAATCATGCGACATACAGACAACAGAAACAACAAACAATAAAACAATAAGAATATGTTAGCTAAACAACTATCCGTTTTCCTCGAAAACAAGTCAGGCCGCCTGACAGAAGTTACAGACGTGCTGGGCAATGCAGGCATCAACCTCTCAGCCATGAGTATTGCTGACAACAGCGACTTCGGCATCCTGCGCTGCATAGTAAGCGACCCCGACAAAGCCTACCAAGTGCTCAAAGCATCACACTTCGCCGTAAAAATGACCGATGTCATCGGCTTTGTATGTCCCAATACCAGCGGTTCGCTGGCTAAAGTTCTGAAACACTTGTCGGAAAACGGAGTATTCATCGAATATATGTACTCATTCTCCAACGGCGATGTGGCGCACGTAGTCATACGTCCAACAGACCTTGAGGGCTGCGAAAGAATACTCGCAGAAAAGAAAGTTGATCTACTTGCTGCAAGCGATTTATACCGTCTGTAATGCCGGAAATCACTCGTTTTAGGCATAAAAAACGCGTTTTGGGGACTTTTTTCGTGTTTTTTCGAAAAAAGTTCCCAAAATATTTGGTGGATTCACAAAAACTCCGTACCTTTGCAATCGCTTAAAAGAAATAAGCAATCAAACAAAGAAATAAGGGCGCTTAGCTCAGCTGGTTTAGAGCATCTGCCTTACAAGCAGAGGGTCGGGGGTTCGAATCCCTCAGCGCCCACAAAGAGTTCCAAAATTTTGGAACTCTTTTTTTTGTTTATATACCCATCTAAGCCTACCCTACTACAATACAGCAAAGGATACGGCTCAGTAGATAATGGCTCAATAGATTTTTCATAGGGGCTCAGTAGATTTTTGCATGAACCAAAGAGAAAAAGCTGACCCACTAATAAGTGACGTCAGCCCTCTGCTTCGTTTTTGTGAAAAGCATCAATCATCCTACTCTATGGTTAGATTGACGTATTCTCTGCCGAAGAAATCCTTTTCCACAACAGTAGTCAGATTGAGTTGTTGTCCGTCGAGACAACACGCACGAATCTTATTACTATTACAGTCGCCCGAAGTGGTAACCTTAACAATATGCTTCTCATCATTTCCAAACAGCTGCAAACTACTTATCTCATAAACGATATCATACGGTTCCTGTAGTGTTCCTTTCGCATCATAATAGTTATGGACGACACCCTCAATGGCAAGAGTCACCTGTTGCGTATCACCAGCACCATCCGTCACAGCCAATCCCTTTTGGATGGGAGTTATGCTTTGTCCCATAAATCCGCTGATTGACACATTATAATCTATTGTTTCCGTTGATTGGATTTTTGTTTTTGGAAAATCAAACACCACACAAAACTTACCTCGTCCCTCTTCCCGATACGAGAAGCCAGATCCCACCAGCAACCTTATGGGAGTGTCTGCAGGCCGAGAAGAAACATTATTCTCAGTATTGGTGTAATAAAACGCTTTGCCCTCACTCGTTATTTTCACAGTATCGAGTTTGAACGTACTCTCAACCACAGCAATTTCCTCACTACCCATATAGACCTTAGAAAGACTATTTATTATATCCTTTTCTCCAAAGTCAATAGGAATTGAAGGTTTAAATCCCAGATAGGTATTCCCATCTCTTTCCACTAAATATGTATCAACTACATTGCCGTTGCCGACAACATTAAAGTCTGCGAATCTATCTCCCACCAGATGCCGGTTGTAGATATCTACGACATCAATCAACACCTCTTTGTTTTCTACATTAACACTCACGGTATCCACTTTTTTATCGTCATCCTTATTGCAAGAAAGCAAAAAGCAGATAACCAAAGCGAACAACCAGGTTGAATTTCTCATCATTTTCATCATTCTTAAATACTATTTATTTGTTTGTTATCTATTTAGGGATTGAGATAATATTCAATAATTTGTAATCGGGACTGTCAAGCAACTTCACGTCTGTATATTTTTCCCAGATAACGTCCGTCTCACTCTCCCCCCTACCTGCAGGATGAGTATGGGTCGCAGCTTGATAGGAGTTGTACGAGAACAACAGCATGGAAGTTTCATAACCAGCATTAGAATACTCAAGAACATAAGTCGTATCTCTAAAATTTTTCGGAGCATTATCGTACTTAACGTCAAACTTAAACTTGAATTTAACTTTAGGATGCGCGATTGTAGGCACCTTAAGTTAGTTTTGTTGTTTGCATTTTCTGGGTACAAAGATACAAACCTTTATTCATGTATAAAAATGTTCCATGTTTCTTTGTGTTTCCAACAAATGTTAAAATACGAAGAAACAATGCCAAGTATCTACAACTACGTAGAATTCAACACGAAAAAACGGTTTTAAAAGAAAGACACGAAACATATCAAATCAATAAAAGAGAAACATCGAGAAACAATTGTTGCAAAAAAAATTGTTGTTTTGCTCTATTTTTTCTACCTTTACACCCATAAATCAAGATTCAAGATGAGTATAGTAAGATCCATTGTTTATGTTCTGTGCATAATAAGCATTTTTGCGTTGCCCTCTTGCTCCAAAGAAGACTCTTTGGAAGAAATGGAGAGAATTAAAATTATAGGCGACAAGAACCCTATAAAAGCACTTGCAATGTTAGATTCTCTAAAGATTGGAATCAGAAAAGAGAATAACTATGTCAAGAACAAATATGATTTATTACAAATCAGACTGAACGACAAAGCAGACAACATACCCAATTCAGATATTATGATCAAACATCTAATTGGCTATTTTGAGGACAAGGGATCTATGCTTGAAAAGCAGGAGGTGACCTACTATGCCGGCAGCGTATATCGTGATTTACGGGACACTCCACGCGCATTGGGATATTTTCTCAAATCCACCGAATATGCAAAAAACGGAAACAATTGTGATTCTATCATGTTGCGCAATGCCTACTCCAATCTAAATGACCTCTATTATAAAGTGCAAAATTATAATGATGCAGCAAAAATGGCACAAGAGGAACTAAAAATCGCCCAACAAACAAGAACAAATACTATAACTCCATATCTGCATTTAGGCACAGCATATATTGCATTAAATAAAACTAAAGAAGCTTGTGATGCTTTTGATGGTGCTTTTGAAGTGATAACTCATTCTGGAGATATCTCAAAACATCAGAGTGACCTGCTCTATCTGTTGTGTGACTATTCAGTTTTAATGCAACACTCAAAAGCGAAAAAATGTTTCTCCTTAATAAAATACACCCCATTAAATGAGTTCTCAGATTTTCCTTGTATGGCATTTGCCAAATACTACGAGTTGTGCAATAAGACAGATTCTGTTATCGTTTATTGCAAACTCTTACTTGACAAAGGAACTGACATATACAACATGTATGATGCCTCGAAACTTTTATATCAGATATACAGCGACAGAGGGGATATAAATAACGCTGAACACTACGCGAGAGCTTATATGCAGCTTAGTGATTCCATGGATTTTGGAAAGCGTCAGGAACTTTCTGCAACAGTCAACAATGAATTTCAGTATCATCTTGACCAGAAGAAAGAGCAAACGCTCAAAGATGAGAAAGAACAATATAAGAATACGCTTGCCATTGTTGTCCTGACTACTATATTGCTTGCATGTGTAGCCTATATCATGTATGTAAGAAGGCACAATAGACATCTGCAACAGATGATTTCTCTTTCGACAGAACTGCAACGTGTTGCCACTGGTGAGCAGCAACTTCGCAAAGACATCGAAATGAAAGAAGAAGAACTTGAGGAATCGAAAAAGTCACTCAAAAAATCATCCAACGAACTCAGCAACATCAAACTTGAACTGAAGCGTATGAACGAGGAATTGGCTGAGTACAGCGAGGCTCTGAAAGCTAAAGAACAACAGTTGTCGGAGAAAATAGATCAGAACACAACATTCATCAAACTGCTACACCAATCAGAAATGGAGAGTAATGCCGAGGATGTCATCTACGCTATCAGACTATCGAGCGAGGGCAAGAAGAATATGACAAGCGCGGACTGGAAACGACTCTACCAAGCTGTAGATGAACTCTATCCTGAGTTTAACGTGTCACTCATACGAAAACTTGGTAACATCACAGAACAACACATGCAGGTGTACTACCTCATGCGTATCGGCCTCTCTAAGCATCAGATATTAGACATGACCCATCTCTCGCGCGTCACTATCTGGCGATGGGCAAAGAATTACAATTCTATAGTTAATAGTGATGATGCAACAACAACAGAATAAAAACACCCGATATACTCCACCAAATCAAGATGGGATTGAACGCGCAAGCACAACATAAATATAGTTTTCAATAAATTTTTTGTTTCACATGTGCGCACGCGCGTACATTATAATATTGTTAGGCGATGACTTTGGCCCAGTGGAAAAGTACTGGGGATTTCCTTGCTTATAGACTATTGTTGAGCGTGATGAGGACGTCGGTATAATAGATTGAGAAACAAATGTTTCGTGCAAATATGTGGCAGATGCGATTGCAAATCAAATTGTTTTGATGAGAAGAACGACTTTCGTTTGAGACGTGAAGCAGTTCTTTTGTGCACAAATCTCAACGTGATGGTAGAGTAAAATCAATGAAATTGCTGACCAAAATCAATGAATTTGCTGACCAAAATCAATGAAATTGCTGAGTAAAATCAATGAAATTGCTGAGTAAAATCATTGAATTTGCAAAACAGCGCACTATCCATTTGACTGTCAAACACTTGCAAAGGCCTTGTTTTTGCTATTCAGTCGGTGGTCGAAGCGTGGTCGAATCACCATATCTTTTAGGCTTCGAACACACTTTAAAGCTTTGATCTACTGTATGTTATGCTATAGGTGTGGTCGTGTGGTCGAATTTTTCGACATCGCGTGTGCGCGTACGTGTGATCGTGTGCGCGTATGCGTGTGTGAAATAATAAGGTTTTTAACGCTCTCCGC
>Ga0129310_1001933_pt1 | contig 16646 bp, 17 predicted proteins | sample Go1ome_2_FD_94433 | JGI IMG/M metagenome (GOLD analysis project Ga0129310, IMG submission 94433) | Western lowland gorrila individual fecal microbial communities from Wisconsin, USA - Go1022A metagenome | ecosystem: Host-associated > Mammals > Digestive system > Large intestine > Fecal | place...
GCTTCCCTACGTTCAAGGGACACTGCGGCTGCCTTCTGTTCGATATATCGGAAACGAATTTCTCGGTAGAAAAGACAGTCGGCGAAAAAGCAATACTGATGTATCTGAAAAATCTGATGAAATGAAATGGCAATAGGTAGCCTCTAAAAACCTCCTTCACGGCGGATTTCTATGCCAAAGGGAAACGCTGAATAAAACTGATATTGTCAATATAGCTTTACACATTTCACTCAAAAATTTTGAGCAGCAGTGAAATGGAATAAATATTCACGCAGCGTAGTGGAGTGGATATTTATTCCAGGGCCTACCCCAAAATCCGTGTAAACCACAAACGCGCATTAATTGAAATCAGTAAGCTCAGGAAACATTTTGATGAGTCCAGAGCTTATTCATAGTAAAACAAATCAATTGAGTTGTCAATAGCTTGTGTACTGGCTTCCGCGGTCGGAGTGGAGTACCGCACCGCAAAATTCGGGATACGCTGCAGCTGTATTTTCGACAGTTGCAGCGCACAGTTCGGCTTTCGGTTTGGTCTGTGCTTTATTCCGATGACTGTCATCACGCGGTATACCGTGGTTTCACTTGGTATTCCGGAATCCGGATATTTAAGGAGCAGCTACTTATGCATTTGCTCCCTGCTGTGTCATTTTCAGCGCTTTGCAGCAGAATGAAATTCTGCCTTTTGCGCCTCCATCGCAGGTTTTGAGCGCAATGAACTTCATTCGCTCCTGCTTGTTTACTTCCGACGGCTCGCGGCGAAAAAAGCTGCCGCCCCATTCAGAAAGATTGCGTTTTCGGGCGTTCGCTCCTCAATGTCCAGGTCGCCGTTCTTTGCCGTCTGCACCCACCAGTACAGCGTTCCGTACGGTACCTTCAGTTCCTCGCTGGCTCGCTTTACTCCTATTTCCAGCGCCAGCTTTACTGACTGCTCCTTGTAACTCCTGTCGTATTTCTTTGCTTCTGACATGTCCTTCACCCTACTGGTTTTAGTATATTATTTTGAGCGCGGGATGTCAAGTTTTATTATACAACATCATGCGAAGGTCTCTATGCTTATGCCAAGAAACATGGCTATTGTCAGTATTACTGAGATTATTCTTTTCACATAGAAATATACCTTATCATTTTAATTTGTTTTTGTGTTTTTCAAAAACAATAGCCAAAAGAACAATTACAGATATTTCACTGGTTATCAGAAACGAGGAATCAGACTTAGGGATAGAAAACTTCTTTCCAAACATTTCCCCGCCACCAGTGAACAGCAACAAATAAAATGATGGAAATGTATATACATTAAAAAGAAGAAAAAGAATTATGGTTGAAATCCAAGCAAACTTTATAGTTAATCCAAATTTTTTAATGGCAATTGTAGACAAAAGTGAAATAATAGTAATTTGTGTTGTCATATTGATTATTATAGCAATTAATAGATGGCAAAATGAATGTAACTGGGATATCAACAGATGAAAAATATATACTTCAAATGTGATCAAAGCATAGATTATTACAGCAAGTAAAATAGATACAAATAGTGAGATAACATTCTTTTTCATATTACCACCCCTTTCCATAAACTAACAATTCCAAAAAAAGATTGACTATGTACATTGGCAGTTACTTGTTATATATTACAAGGAAGCTATCTTATACAAAACCGTTATATATTTTAGACAAAAAATAGTAGGTAATCTGCTTATGAGGATTGCATATATTGTCTTCACAAATATCTGTTGAATCGGATATGTAGTTTAAATGGAGACTATATGTGATGAAATCCCACTTCACATTTTCGAATTTTGGGGCAACATCAGTAAAAATAATTGTTGGATTATCCATTGCCACGGATGCTAACTTAGACAAGTATTGCATAAAAATGCGGTGGACATATAATGTTGATACATCATGATAATACCAGGCTCTACCCCAAAACCCGTGTAAACCACAAACGTGCATTAAGCGAAATCAGTAAGCTCAGGGAACATTTGGATGAGTCCAGAACTTATTCTATAGTAACACAAATCAATTGAGTTGTCAATAGGAACTGCTGTTGAAGCGGAGGGCGAAGCCCGGAACGGAAACAGAAGTTCTGTCGTATAATCCGTACTTCTTCTGCAGCGGCTGTAAAACAGCTCGTTCTTCATTCGCGCCCACATACTTTCGCAGCGGGCGTTGTCATGACATCTGCCTCCGGCATTGTTCATGCTTTGCCCTACTCCATACTCGTTCAGCGCAGCTCTATATGAAGCGCTTGTGTACTGGCTTCCGCGGTCGGAGTGGAGTACCGCACCGCGAAATTCGGGATACGCTGCCGCTGTATTTTCGACAGTTGCAGCGCACAGTTCGGCTCTTCTATTATCGTCCATTGGCAGCAGTCAGGTCATATCAATCAAATATCGTCGACACATATAGCTTGCCATTTTGGCTTTGACTTCCGTGATGTCCGTTACGCATTTGCTGAAAGGCTTGTCGGCTTTAAAATCGCTTTGCAGCAGAATGAAATCCTGCCTTTTGCGCCTCCATCGCAGGTTTTGAGCGCAATGAACTTCATTCGCTCCTGCCTGTTTACTTCCGACGGCTCGCGTCGAAAAAAGCTGCCGCCTCATTCAGAAAGATTGCGTTTTCGGGCGTTCGTTCCTCGATGTCCAGGTCGCCGTTCTTTGCCGCCTGAACCCATCCGTATAGTGTTCCGTACGGTACGGTACCTTCAGTTCCTCGCTGGCTCGCTTTACTCCTGTTTCCAGCGCCAGCTTTACTGACTGCTCCTTGTAGCTCCTGTCGTATTTCTTTGCTTCTGACATGTCCTTCACCATCCTGGTTTTAGTATATTATTTTGAGCGTGTGGTGTCAAGTTTTATTATACAACATCAGGAAAGGCGGTCGCAAACCTATAGACAGCGATGCTGTTCGCAAGGCCGTGAAGCTCTACAAGACAGGTCAGTACACCGTTAGTGAAATTACCGAGCTGACGGGTGTAAAGAAAACAACGCTTTACAAAAATCTGCGGTAAAAGCAAAAAAATAAATCTGCCAGAAGGTGGGTTTATTTTTTGTGACATAAAATGGTTGATTTTGCCGACTGTTTATGATATAATGTAATAAATATGTAGCTTATCGCCCGGCAAACATGTTAAAAATCAACAAAACTACTGTTTGCTTTATAAATTGCGCATTATACGACCCAGTTTATCAGTTTTTCTATATTATAATTTGATAGAAGGAGAAAATTATATGATGCCTGAAATGATAGATAATGTCAATAAAACGCTAAAAGATGATCTTTCAGCGGAAATAAAGAAAGGTAGCAAGGTGTCTGTCGCGGCGGCTTGCTTTTCAATCTATGCGTTTCAGGAGTTAAAGGCAGCATTGGCTGGCATTGATGAACTGCGTTTTATTTTTACATCTCCAACATTTACTACCGAGAAAGCAAAAAAGGAAAAGCGTGAATTCTACATACCGCGCCTTGACCGTGAGCGCAGCCTTTATGGCACTGAGTTTGAAGTCAAGCTGCGCAACGAACTTACCCAGAAAGCCATAGCAAAAGAATGCGCTGACTGGATACGCCAGAAAGTGAAATTTCGCTCAAATGTGACATCTGATCATATCCAGGGAATGATAAACGTTGACGATATCAATTACTATCCCGTTAATGGTTTTACTACTGTCGATCTTGGCTGTGAACGCGGCAATAACGCCTATGTCGGAATCATGAAGAATGGATCGCCTGTGTCTGAAATGATGCTCAGGAATTTCGACGCACTCTGGAACGACAGCGCCAAAATGCAGGACGTTACCGACGTCGTAATTGACAACATAACTACCGCCTATAATGAAAATTCCCCGGAGTTCATTTACTTTGTTACCATATACAACATTTTCAGCGAGTATCTGCGTGTGATAAGCGAGGACGAGCTTCCAAACGAGGGAGTTGGACTCAAACAAAGCAAGATATGGTCCATGCTGTATAATTTCCAGAAGGACGCCGTGCTTGCTATAATCAGCAAGCTGGAGAAATTCAACGGCTGCATTCTTGCGGACAGCGTAGGTCTTGGTAAGACATTCACCGCACTTGCGGTAATAAAGTACTACCAGGAGCGTAACAAGAATGTGCTGGTTCTCTGCCCGAAAAAGCTCTCCAATAACTGGAACACATATAAGGATAACTATGTCAACAATCCCATTGCTTCTGACCGCCTGAATTACGCTGTACTGTACCATACTGACCTCAACCGTACAGGTGGTTTTTCAAACGGCATGGATCTCAGCCGTGTAAACTGGAGTAATTACGACCTAATAGTAATAGACGAGTCCCACAATTTCCGCAACGGAGGCAAACCCTCTGACGGCGATGACGAAAAGGAAAACCGCTATCAGCGCCTGCTGAACAAAGTTATTCGCAGGGGCGTAAAGACCAAAGTGCTCATGCTGTCTGCAACTCCGGTAAATAACCGTTTCAACGACCTGAAAAATCAGCTTGCGCTCGCTTACGAGGGTGATTCCAGCCTCATAAACGACAAGCTGGATACCAAGCGAACAATTGACGAGATATTCCGTGACGCGCAGAAAGCATTCAACACCTGGAGCAAATGGGAGCCTGCTGAGCGTACTACTGACAGCCTGCTGAAAATGCTCAGCTTTGATTTCTTCGAGCTGCTGGATTCCGTGACGATAGCGCGTTCACGCAAGCATATCCAGAAATATTACGATACCAGCGATATCGGTTCTTTCCCGACGCGGCTGAAGCCTATTCCGCTTGCGCCGCCGCTCACTGATCTTAAAAAGTCCGTTACATACAACGAAATTTTCAGTCAGCTATGTCTGCTTGATCTGGATATCTACCGCCCGTCGCACTACATACTTCCCAGCCGTATTGCAAAATATGAAGCGCTGTACGACAAGAACAAGGTCAGCTCCGGACTTACGCAGGCTAACCGTGAACAGGGAATACGTCGGTTGATGGCGATAAATCTCATGAAGCGCATGGAAAGCTCCGTGTACTCGTTCAATCTTACGCTGAAGCGTATACGTGAGCTTATTGAAAGTACGATAAGGAAAATCGACGCTTTCGACAAGGGCGTAGGTTTGCAGCTTGAACTCAATGACATCACCGACCGTGAAAGTCTTGATTATGATGATATGGAGAGCGAGGAGCTGTTCACTTTCGGCAGGAAAGTCCGGATCGACCTTGTGGATATGGACTATGTTTCGTGGAAAAGAAGCCTTGTGCATGACAAGGAAATCCTCGACCTTATCACGATAAACGTTGAGGACATCACACCACAGTACGACTGCAAGCTCCAGAAACTGCTCGGTGTGCTTTCCGACAAGATAACCAACCCCATAAACGATGGCAACAAAAAAGTTATTATATTCACGGCATTCGCGGACACGGCGCAGTATCTCTATGATAATGTGAGTCCGTTCATCAGGGAGAAATTCGGGCTGGACACGGCAATGATAACAGGTTCAGTCGAGGGTCGGACAACTGCGAAGCTCCAGCGTGCTGACATGAACACGGTTCTCACCTGCTTCTCTCCGCTTTCAAAGGATAAGTCAATGCTCATGCCGGACGATGACACAACGATCGACGTGCTTATCGCAACCGACTGCATTTCCGAGGGTCAGAACCTCCAGGACTGCGACTTCCTGATAAACTACGACATTCACTGGAACCCCGTCCGCATAATACAGCGTTTCGGGCGAATCGACCGTATCGGCAGCCGAAACAAGGTCATTCAGCTTGTGAATTTCTGGCCGGACGTAACGCTTGACGAATACATAAACCTGAAAGCTACCGTTGAAACGCGCATGAAGATAGTAGATATGACTGCGACCGGCGACGATAACCTGCTCAGCGACGACGAGAAGAACGACCTTGAATACCGCAGGGAACAGCTGAAACGTCTTAAAGAAGAAGTCGTGGATATCGAGGATATGACGGGTGGAATTTCCATAGTTGACCTCGGTCTGAATGAATTCCGCACGGACGCCATCGAATACCAGAAGAATCACCCGGACATGGACAAAGTACCTTTCGGGCTGCATGCAGTCGCTCCTGCGGCGGACAACTGCCCTCCCGGTGTCATCTTCGTGCTGAAAAACCGTTCCGACAGCGTGAATATCGAGGGTCGGAACCGCCTGCACCCGTATTATATGGTCTACATTTCCGAGGACGGCGACGTTGTATGCGACCACCTCTCCCCGAAAGCAATGCTGGACAGAATGCGCCATATCTGCCGCGGAAAGACCGAGCCGCTCCCCGAGCTGTATCGTGAATTCAACAAACAGACCCGGGACGGCAGGAACATGGCGGACGTGTCGCGGCTCCTCGGACTGGCTATATCCTCGGTAATCGAAGTCAAGGAGGAAAGCGACATTGACGACTTCCTTGGCGGCGGTCAGGTAAGCTTCCTGGAGGACGAAATAAAGGGGCTTGATGATTTCGAGCTGATATGCTTTCTTGTGGTCAGATAAAGGAGAACGATATGCTTGGACTTCCTCAGAAAACGGAACTGTCAAAGCAGCTTCCGAAAAAGGCGATATACGCAAAATTCCTGATGAACACGGCGCAGAAAGACCGTTTTGACGCGGATATATCAAAGATAACGATAGTAAACGAAGTGTCGGCTAATACCACGATAATCCCGGCGGGCGAAACGGTGAAGTCGTTCTATGTGCTGCTTATCTCGCTGAAAACCCGGGATTACGACGAGCGCAATATAATCTCGCTGTCAAAGCTGATTCCGCAGAATATGCTGATGGTGCTGGAGTTCGAGGACAAATGCCGACTTGCGGTGTACCGCACAAAGCTGCTGCAATCAGAATGGAAGAAAACCGCAGACTGCACCATGCAGCTAAACGGAACAAACCTTGACGCAGTATGGGAGAATATCGTCATGCAGGTCGGCGACATCACCGTCGAGGAGGGCAATTCCCTTAACGAACAGATAGCCGCAGATGACGAGCGCGCGAAGCTGGAAAAGGAAATCGCAAAGCTTGAGAAACTCGCACGGGCGGAGAAGCAGCCTAAGAAGAAATTTGAACTTGCGCAGAAAGTCAAGGCGCTTAAAGAGGCGCTGAAATAAAGGAGAATATCAATGGATAAGTTGAAAATGCACACCCCGAACCTTGCCGACGAGAATTACGCAGCCCTTGCAAAGCTGTTTCCGAACGCAGTAACCGAAACCATCGACCCCGTAACCGGCGAAGTAGTCCGTGCTATTGACAAGGACGTACTCATGCAGGAGATAAACACCCGTGTAGTTGAGGGCAGGGAAGAACGCTATCAGTTCACATGGCCGGACAAGAAGAAAGCTATCCTTGCAGCGAACGCGCCCGTTTCCGCAACTCTGCGCCCCTGCCGTGAGGAGAGCGTAGACTTCGACAGCACGGAGAACCTCTATATTGAGGGAGATAATCTTGAGGTGCTGAAACTGCTCCAGGAAACGTATCTCGGCAGGGTGAAGATGATTTACATAGATATAAAAACACCGAGATTGATACAATTTAATTGTTCCTCTGCCGATTTTGCCGCTTGAGGGGTAAGTTGGCGTTTGAGGGGTAAGTTGTGGAAGTCGGGGTGTCCCGGCTGTTTTTATAGGAGGTATTTAACATGTCTGGAGGAACAAAGCAACAGTTCAAGCAGTTTAGTATTACCTGTGCCGAAGATGCATGTCTTGTGTTGGGAATGCTAATATCCGGGATGACTGTCAATCTTGAAAAATATAAGGAGTATGCGTCTGAGGCAGAATCCTTATTGGAAAGCACCCAAGAAGAATATGTTCCTGCTAAAGAATATGATGATGTTAATGATAAGCTTCTTTATAGGCAGCGTGAGATTCTAAAATTTACAGCGGATCATCAGAGCAGTTCTTTTTCATACATAGATCTACGCAAGATTCTGGAGAAACACAAGTATGTTTCATCACCACTCTCAGAAGAAGTGTCAGCAATTCTCTCTGAATTTCTCGATGTGCGAAATTGGACCTTTCACAATCCACAGTCATTAATGGTAGCTGCTAAAGAAGTGGCCCATAAAGACATCCCCGATGAGTTGAAGGAGATTGTTCAAGTAACGCCGCAATTAAATCCGGTACTTATACGAAAAATCTGTCGGTACGAATTAGTCATGCTTGCCTCACTTACGATTCATGCGCAAAAACGCATAGAACAGTTTGAAAAAGTTCTTAGAAGCATGAAAACCGACTACCAAGAAATATATGATTCCATTGAGAATAAGCCCTTCCTAATGACATCTCACGGATTATCAGACAGAGTACAATATGTTGAATTGAAGGCTACTTCTGGTTTGTCGGATTATCATAGCGACATTGCCCAGATATCAATGGCAATTCAAAAATCAAAATATGATGGCTCAGATGAAAAGTTTAATGATTGGGTTGTAAGGCTGGATGGCGAAAACTCTTGCTGTGATAGTACACTTACGAAGGACCCTCAAAATGAAGCAAATCACAAATAAGGAATACGAAGAGTGGCAAAAGTACAAAGCGGAGAAAGCAACGGGGCATATCTTGCTGCCAGATACCGTCCGGTTCATCTGCGAGGCCAACGGCTATGACGTAGAAAAGATCGGCCAGCACTTTCTTGAGATCCTGCCGAAGATCTGTCCGTCTGAAGAGAAATAGTATACTGCGGAACTCTTACAGAGATGATTATGCTGGTAGAAATGTTCATTTTTCTCTGGTATAATCCAATTCAAATCCAACGAAAGGGGTGATCATATATGAAAAACAATCGTGTATGGAGGGCCCACGAAACTTGACCCTCCAATAAAAACTGGAGGATTCATAATTTGAAAGAAAAAGCCTGTGTTAAAGAATACACCAGCATGTTTAATGAACAGGCACTCTCGTTGGAAAGATTGTTAAATGAACTGCAATACCCAGACCACATTGAGAGGGCTGTAAAAGAAAAGCTGGAAAAGCCTGATATTGCTGAAATCGCATGCATCGCCTATTCAGGCGAAGGGTTCGATTATCCGCTATGCAAGAGGATGCCTCTTACAAGACTTGCAGTCATGACTTGGCTGTTACAGAAGACGTATGGAGAGTATAAGGCAATAGGGGTTGCTGATGATATTATCTTCGAGACCTTTAGAGATGTTACGCTTCGTGCTACCCTGTATTATCAGAAAACAGAGAAGGCCGGAATAAGTAAGGAAGATGTCATTTGGTTTCGTCACTTAATGAATGTCAACATGTTCAAAGTTGGAGTTTTGCAATTTCAGCCCTTTGAAATGATTTATCTTGATGAAGAGACTATTGGCGAGCACTATATGACTTTCTCAAAAGAGCAGAAACTATCGCTACCAAATGGAGCACCGGTAATCAATTGTCATGTTCAGAGCAATGCTGATCTTTCGCCGGATCGGGTAACAGCGTCGTTGCAGGATGCAAAGGATTTCTTTATGCGGGTATTCCCGAAAAAGCAGTTTCAAGCATTCCTATGTTACAGTTGGTTACTCTATCCGCAAATGGCCAAGAGACTCTCTCCAGAGTCAAGGATCAGAAAATTCTATCAGCTGTTTATGATTATTGGCGAATGCAACGATTCCGAGCAAGCGATAGAAAATCTATTTGCCGACGGAAAGCGCAAGAAGCTGCCACAGATGAGTTCGCTTCAAAAAATGGCCATAGATCATCTGGATTGGTTCGGCTTTGCTTGCGGGATTATCAAATGGAATAACAACTAAACAGAAAAACGCCTCTGAGCCGATGTGGTTGAGAGGCGTTGCTGTGTCTATGGGGTTATGCTTTGATTTCGGCGCCATCCTTGAAGGTCACCCGGATGTCTTTTTTATTGTGAACGATGATGTAGTCCACCATCGCCAGCCAGTCTGTTTCCCGGAACTCCGTCAGCGGCTCCCGGCTCCGCAGGTTTTTCAAGTATGCTTCGATCTGGTGCTTTCGGGCCATGCGCTCGGCAATCAGATCGGTGACCTCGGTGTGTCGGGCCTTGGCCTTATCGAACCGGACCACCAAAGCGTCGTACCGTTTCTGGTATTCGGCCTGATCGAGGGCTACATGAGCGTTCTCCTTGATGCATTCCTCGATGAGCTCGGCAGCGATGTTGATCTCCGCTTCCAGCTCGGAGATCTCACTCTCAAGGGCCGTTGTGTCGAGGCTCATTGAAAGGACCTGCTCGTATATGGCTATAAACTGTTCCTTTTGGCCGATTACCTGGTTGGCGGATCGGAGGAACAGTTCTTTTATTTCATCCTCGGTGAGTGTCGGGGTGGTGCATTTCTGGCCGTCGAACTTGTGATTGCACTGCCAGATGACCTTCCGGTAGGCATCGTTGCTGTGCCAGACCTTTGGCCCATACCAACTGCCGCAGTCGCCGCACTTGACCTTGCTGGAAAAGATGCTGACTGAACTCTTGCGGTTCCGGCCCTTGGTGCGGGTGGCCATCAGTGTCTGCACCATCTCGAAGGTATCCGGATCGATGATGGCCTCGTGGTTGTCCTTGACGTAGTACTGCGGGATTTCACCCTCGTTGGTCTTTTTCTTCTTGGTCAGAAAATCGACCGTGAAGGACTTCTGCAGCAGCGCATCACCCTTGTACTTTTCGTTGGTGAGAATGCTTTTGATGTTGCTGGGGTTCCAGTGGTCCTTGCCGCCGGGAGAAGGAATGCCTTCTTCGGTCAGCGTCCGGGCAATCTGGAATGGCGACTGGCCTTGCAGGAACATTCCGTAGATGCGCTTGACCAGCTTGGCCTGTTCTGGGTTTACCACGAGGTTGTGGTCCGGCCCCATGTCGTAGCCCAGAAATCGCTTGAACGGAACCGTGACCTTGCCGTCTGCAAACCGCTTCCGTTGGCCCCATGTGCAGTTCTCGGAAATGGATCTGGACTCCTCCTGTGCCAGCGAGGACATGATTGTAAGCAGCAGCTCGCCCTTGCCATCGAAGGTCCAGATGTTTTCTTTCTCAAAATAGCACTCCACATTGTGTTCCTTCAGGGATCGGATGGTGGTAAGGCTGTCAACCGTGTTTCTGGCAAAACGGCTGACCGACTTCGTGATGATCAGGTCGATCTTCCCGGCGAGGGCATCGGCTACCATGCTTTTGAAGCCCTCACGCTTTTTGGTGTTCGTCCCGGTGATGCCCTCGTCGGTATAGACACCGGCGAACTCCCAATCGTCCCGTCCTTGGATGTAGTTGGTGTAGTAATCGACCTGCGCCTCGTAGCTGGTCAGCTGTTCTTCGTTGTCTGTGCTGACACGAGCGTAGGCCGCCACACGTCGCTTCTTGGTGCTGTTGATCGGTGCCGCCGTGAAGCGTGACAGCGTCGCCGGTATCGTGGTTACGGATTTGGCCATTTCTTTTCGCTCCTTATTTTCTTGATTCTCTCGCTCATTGCCTCCCTGCGCTCGTCTGTCCAAGCGGCCTTCATGGATTCTCTTGCTTTTTTCCGCCGTTCCTCGGTCCAAGGGGTGCCGTGCCGCTTATCCAAGAAGTCTCTGGATTCGATGTGGCCGTCCCTGAAATGGAACGTGACCATGTGGTCGAGGATTGTTGCACTTTCAATATGAGCGTCCATCGCAGCCTCGTCGAACTCATCAAGGCCAAGGATCTCAGTCACCAGCCGCTTCATGGTCTCGTCCCTGATAGCCGGATTCCGACATTCGGAATGTGGACCGGTGCAATACCAAGACCGTGTCGGGGTGCCGTCCTTACGCTTTCCGGATTGGCAGCGGTAATTGGCACCGCAGCAGCCGCATTTTATGAATCCGGTGAACTCGTAGAAGGTATTCCGGTTCGGATTGGTATCCTTGCGCTTGTGCCGTTCTCCCCAGAGCTTTCTGCGCTCGTCTGTCCACCAGTCGGTCTTGGCGGTAGATTGCCATTTGGTGGTGACCTCGTGGCCGTCGTAAAAGCGGAAGGTCAAGGTATCGTCTCCGATAACGATGACTTCCTCGATCTGCTGACTGAAAACGTCCTCGTCAAACTCATCAAGGCCCAGCACCTCCGCTGCGGTATTCTGGAGCATCTTCTCCGGTATGTTTTTTGAGGGGCAAGCCGACGCACCTTTCTGGCTTTTTGTCTGGCAGGTCCAGATGTAATAAACCTCACCGGCGGTGTTTCGCTTTCCGCTGTGGCGATAGTGCTTGCCGCAGCAGCCGCAGGTGATCTTGGTGGAGAAGGCTGAGAGCTTCAGCGACTTGTTTCCGAAGGGGCCAAGATCCCGTCTGCGTTTGAACTCGTCTTGTACCGCTTGCCACTCATCCATCGGGATGATGGCTTCATGGGTATCTTCGACAAAATACTGTGGCATCTCGCCGTAATTCTTCCTACGGTGCTTGGTGATCGGGTCTTCACAGTATTCCTTCTGGAAGAGCATGTTCCCGGTGTAGGTGATGTTCGTCAAGATAACCTTTACATTGGAATCCACCCACGGCTTTCCTTGCCGGGTATAAATGCCTCGGTCCATCAGGACTCTGCCGATCTCAATTCGGGATGCACCTTTCATGTACTCTGCATACATCCAGCGGATGATCTCAGCTTCCTCCGGTATGATGACCAGCTTGTCGTCTTGCCACTCATATCCGAAAATACTGAACTTGCCGTTAGGAATGCCCTGCTTGAACCGCTTGATCGTACCCCACTTGACGTTCTCGGAAATGCTGCGGCTTTCTTCCTGTGCAAAGGAAGCGAGGATGGAAAGCATCAGCTCTCCGTCGCCGCTCAAGGAATTGATTTTTTCCTTCTCGAAGCGAACCTCAATGCCGAGCTCCTTCAGGTGCCGGACCGTGTTCAGAAGGTCCACGGTGTTCCTCGCAAATCGCTGGATCGACTTGGTGAGGATTATGTCGATGTTTCCGGCTTCACACTCAGCCAGCATGTGGTTGAACTCATCACGCTTTTTGGTGCCGGTGCCGGAGATCCCGTAATCCGCAAAAACGCCAGCGTATTCCCATTCTGGGTTCTTCTGAATCAGTGCGCTGTAGTAGCTCACCTGTGCAGAAAGCGAGTGCTGCATCCGCTCGGATTCCATCGACACTCTGGCGTAGGCAGCGACTCGCTTTCTTGCTTTCAGAACCGGCAGTTTTCGCTCGATTTTCTCTACTGTTTTCAATGAAATTCCTCCTTCCGGTAGTGTCTATATATCACTCTAAAAGGCCGGAATATCAAGCGTTTTCCGATAATAATGTACCCAAATATGGTCGGTATTTTTCGAGCAGGATTGTATCAATTTCAGCGTATTCCTCCTCGGTGATCAAGCCCTTTTCGAGCATGGATTTCGCCATTGAAATAGCTGCGTGATAAAGCATATCGTTGTGGAGTTTCTCCTTGCTCAATGGGCATCACCGCCTTTGAACCGGGCCGCAATATAGCAGTCGTGGGAGCAGTATTTGCGCTTGGCGTTTCCGTAGGCAGTGAACTCTTTCCCGCAATTCGGGCAGGTAAAAGTATAAACGGCTTTCTGCTTTACGGCCTCCGGGTGAGCGTTCCACCATGTTGTCCGGCACCCCGAGCAGCAGAACTTCTTCTGTTTCCGTCCGGGGAGCTGGATCAGCGCCTTGCCGCAGTTCAGGCAAAGCTGCGTGGGAACCTCCGCAAGGCTGTGGCTCTCTGCCTTCTCACCGGCGAGGCCGTGGGATCGACAATATGCTTTGACGCTGTCCTTTGACAGTCCGACGCTGTTGGCGATGGCCGTATATCCAAAGCCCTGATGCCGCAGGGCCGTTATCTTTTCTCTTTGCTCATTTGTCATGAGATTGTCCTCCAGTCCGAGAGGAGTTCCTCTCACTACCCACTGGAGGGAAATGGCCATCTTGAACGAAAAAAGAGCAAAAAAATAACGCCCTCCACGGAAAATCCGCAGAGGGCGTGTGATGAGGTTCGGTCTACTTATTCGGGATCTTCAGCTTCATACCGCTGTAAATGACATTGCTTTTTAACCTGTTCAGGCTGGCAATCTCCTTGTAGCGGCTGCCGTTGCCGAGATACTTCTTGGCAATCGCCCAGAGAGTGTCGCCATGTACCACGGTGTGAGCGCGGTAGTCCTCGGCGGGTTTCGTGGCTGCCACAGCAAGCGCAGAGGTTTTGACCGGCGACATGATGGCGTACCTGCCGGACTCGTCATTGTTGATGACGGCACGGTCGCCGCTGACCTCGACCACATACCAGCGGAGCTTCTTCACCCAGCCGGGAATAGTTTTGCCGCCATAGTAGGTGCTGCCCGTGATAGTCACGAGGTCGCCAACCTTGATAGCCTCGGTGGGATTGACAAGTTCAACCGGCTTCGCCTCACCACCCAGAGCTGCCGTGACCTTCTCTGCCAGATCGCCCATGCGGGCATACATCCAATCGCCAGGGCAGGATTTGTTCGCAAACCATCTATGGACAGTCAGCACCATCTCATCGGATTTCGGGCTGTAGTTTAGCGTCTTGTTCTTGTCGCCCAACCAGAGCAGCTTGGTTTTGCCGCCCCGCTTGCAGATGTCGGTGCAAAGCTCAATGAGCCGCTGGTACACCACATCCTTGAACGCATACGGCTCGGTGCTGTCGCTGGCACACTCGATGGTGATAGCTCTCTGGTCGTTGGCTGCGGAGGAGGAGCACCAGGAGCGGTTTTTCTCCTCTACATACATCCCGACTCTGCCGTCCACGCCAATGCCGTAGTTGGAGCTTGCCTGACGGGATGTCGGCAGAAATACATTTCCGAGCGTCTCCACGCTGCACTGACCCACCACGCAGTGGGGCGTGATGCGGTCAATGCTGTGGGTGCGCTGCCCGGAGTGGTTCGGGCTGAGCTTGGTGTAGGATACCAGAGGGCTGTTCGTGTAAGCCATTACTCTTCACCGCCCTTTTCATCGGTTGCGCGGTCATGCAGCTGCTCCAGCACTTCTTTCAGCTTTTCGGGGATCGGCAGGCCCAGGTGTGCGGCGTTTTCCAGCAGGCTCACACCCTCGTTGGAAAGGTAGAAGAAAATCACCGCCGTTCGCAGAACGCCTGTCCCACCGAGCACATAGACATCCAGAATGTTTCCAATGCCCGCAAGGGTGAAAATCAGCACCTTCCGGCAGATACCCTTGAAGCCCACAGCGCTGGAAAGATTCTTGTCCGAAATGGCGCACAGAATGCCGGTAATGTAGTCAATCACCACAAAAGCAATCAGAGCATACAGAAATCCGTCCACACCGCCGAGAAACCAGCCGAGAAAGCCGCCCAGGGCGGTGAACGCGACCTGAATGCCATTCCAAATCTGTTTCATATTCGTTTCCTCCTTATTCCTCTGTAAAATGAACAAACGGCATCAGCAGCCCGATGTCGTTTGCGGATAACAGCAGGTTTTCCGTGATGGGGATGTCGATAGCTTCCACCTCCGGCGTGACCTCCATTGCTAACAGTTCTTCCAGTTCGGCGGCGGCTTTCGGCTCGTTCTCTGCGGCAAAATCAAAGCTGCCATCCTCCTTTGCCGTACCGTATTTTTCAAAGATTTTCTGCCGCTGTTCGGCAAAGAAATCCGCCTCCTTCTGCAAGGCGGTAATCATGCGCTTGAGCTTGTAGGCAAGACGAAGCTGCAGATCTCCGGCTGACAGCTTGGACAGCGCCGGAACCGCCAGCACGATTTCTTTCAGTTGTACTTTCATGTGCGTTTTCCTCCTTAAGTGCCGATCAGCCCGTATTTCACAAGGATGCCGACCAGGTTGTTCAGAATTTTCAGATAGTTGGATGAGGTCGCTGACGAATAGCCCATATTCTGCGAATAGGTGCTGAGCGTCTGTCGCGCGATGGGCGTTCCGGCGAAGAAACCGATTTTCGAGCTTGTACCCGAGCCGATTTTCACCTGCACAGAACCGAGATAGGCGTAGTGCCAGTAAAGGCTTGCCGTACCCAGGTAAAAAGGGTACGAGGTGCTGCTTGAGGACGGCTTCAGTTCGCGGGCGGTATTTGCCGTGATGTAATAGCCGGTGCTGCCGCCCATCTTGACCTCTTTGCCTGCCATATTGGGATCGGAGCCGCCGATAACGGTGCCATTCACCCGAAGCGAACTGCCGAACGCATCCAGATAGCAGGAGCTGTTCAGATACAGCTTGCTGATGTATCCCGTATCCCAATAGTAGACGGACGAGCCGAGACGGTTAACGGCAGCACCGTTTGCCACGATTTCAAAGGTACCGCCGTTAAAGCCGATGTAGCCGTCGTTGTTTCCGTTGCGGATCGTGATTTTCTCGCACCAGACGTTTCCGAAAGTGTAGGAGATATTTCCGAGATCCCAGTCCACAATGGTAGCCGGTCGGACGCAGTGGTTTTTCGTGTCAATGACCAGTGCATGGGTACCAACGCCGTCCCACGAAGCAAGCTTGATCTGCGTTCCGGCGAAAATGTAGGTGTAGTCGTAGTTCCAGGTACCGTCGCCGCCGATGTACATGGTGCTGCTCGTATACTCTTTCAGACTCACCTTGCCGGACTGGGCGTAGATGGTCTTGACCTTCAGCGTGGAGGTGTCGATGCGGTCAGCGTGAATCGTGCCGGTCGTGATATTCGCGCCGTTGATGGTCGTTTTGCCTGCCGTACTGAGCGCGGAGATGGTCACATAACCGGAAAGGTCGATCTTGTCCGCCACCAGTTTGACGGCACGGTCGGTCATGGTGAAATCGGAAGCGGATGTGCCAGACTTCA
>Ga0129310_1001936_pt1 | contig 16614 bp, 11 predicted proteins | sample Go1ome_2_FD_94433 | JGI IMG/M metagenome (GOLD analysis project Ga0129310, IMG submission 94433) | Western lowland gorrila individual fecal microbial communities from Wisconsin, USA - Go1022A metagenome | ecosystem: Host-associated > Mammals > Digestive system > Large intestine > Fecal | place...
GAACGCACAGAAGATTGATTTCCCCCTGTCTTTTGGACCAGAAAATTTTAAAATCCTGTCGGTGCAGGATGATTGTAAACCGCAGATTCTTTGTGGAATGCGTATAGAAAGCCCCCCTGCCAGCCGCCTATATAAGACACCGTTCCTTAGCAGATGCCGTACCATCCCCAAATGTGCTGGGTATATTATCAAAATAATTCTATACTTTACAACACTAAATTGGTATATAATCCATTGGACTGCGGATATCCAGAAAGCAAGACCCATGTCATATGTCATAAAATGAGGTTATAAGATTATGTTTAAAAAAGGTAGCTGTATAACGCTGAATTATATCTGCTTCCTGTTTTGGTATCTATAATATTAATTCATATAATCGTACATCCGGCATCACTTCCCGTTTATTCCGTACTTTGTTTATTCAATATTCTACAAAATGCGGCTTATTGTCCATTATCATACAGTAGACAAAGGCTGTCCCGGTTCTTATGGCTGATGCAAAGGGCAGCATGTCCTTAAAGGTATGCCGGCCTTTGCATGTCTGTATCAGGCGGACATTAATCCTTTATTCCTGACTTTCATTTTCCGTTCTCATAGATATCCAGAAACTCCGCCTGAATTTTATTAAAGATTCTTTCCGGTTCATAAGACAGGGAAAATGGGCCGCAGCCGATGAAAACATTGGGTATGTACTGATAAAGCTTATCTGCTATCCGCCGAACATGCTCTATATCGGTCCCGGTCAGGCTATAGATTTATTTTCGGTAAAAATAAGGAATCTAACCATAAATAATCCTCCCTTAATATGACCTTGCGAGCATATCCGGTATATCTTTTGGCCGGGAATTGCCGTTACCTTTGAAATATCTTTAGGTCCGCCCTTTCCTCCGCATAACAGCAAGCAGGAAGGCATCAGGACAATCTTTTCTCCAGGTGCCTTTTCTGGGTCTGAAAATTTGTCGATGTATTCCTCTACAAGGATTTTCCCCTCAAGAGCCTCCCTGTCAATAATCCTGCCCGCCTCTTACTGTGTGTTATCCTTATAAGGGAGAAATAAATTATCACCATTACTGGCTGTCCGTCCAGTAGCGACTAATTTAATCACTATACAAATCAGCACAAGACCTATTATGATGATTAGATAAAAAGATACGCTGCCATAAGAGATGTCTTCAAAATTGATTGAATCCTTTCCAAGAAAATAAATGATTGCAAGCGCGCATATAAATACACTCATTAATTTAATAAACATTTTCCTCGTAGCCTTATTCACCCATTCTGATTCCCGTGCCAGATATCCATGTTCCATAATGTCCTTCTCCTTTTGGGCTTATTCCGTACATTGTACTTCTTTATGATTTGTCCGATTCATTATACTGTCTTTTCTTTCTCTGTACAAGCGTGGTGATATAGATTGAAACACCACCAAAATACAACATGGCAGTGCGAAACATTCCAAAGATTACACTAATATTTAAACTGACAGTGAATTTGTTCCCAATAGTACTATCAATTACAATCCCATCAATTTTACACTGCCATATTACAAAATTAAATATAATTATAATTGAAGGCCCCACCATAGCTGAATACGCAGAATTTTATTATAATCGCAGCAGAAAAGTAACATCTTTTCCGTTTCAGTAACGTTAGGTGGTAACATTAACCAGGGGCTATGTAAGCATCAAAGCAACGATTTTAATCCACACCACCACGCAGGTGGTGACTTATTGAGCAATAAAACAGAATCTTCTATGGCAATTTCAATCCACACCACCACGCAGGTGGTGACCCCGTTCGCACTCCAGGTATATCCTGACCTGGCGATTTCAATCCACACCACCACGCAGGTGGTGACCTCATGACTGTGTTTATCTTGCAGGCATACAAACAATTTCAATCCACACCACCACGCAGGTGGTGACCTTTGGGTGCTGGTGTGGAAGAAGATGTCAGTTATTTCAATCCACACCACCACGCAGGTGGTGACGACACGGGACCTGGAGCAGAATTCGGACATAATGAATTTCAATCCACACCACCACGCAGGTGGTGACGAAAACTGAGCGTAATGGAAAGGGTAACCTGGAATTTCAATCCACACCACCACGCAGGTGGTGACAAAACTGAGATTTGAGATACGAAAGGAGGCACTGGAGATTTCAATCCACACCACCACGCAGGTGGTGACGGAGTGTCGGTCAATGATTTAATGCCCGGAAACGAATTTCAATCCACACCACCACGCAGGTGGTGACACCGACATCCCGGCTTCCATGGCTGCTTCTGACCAATTTCAATCCACACCACCACGCAGGTGGTGACTGAACTGACCCATGGAATAGCTGCAAAAACAGAGATTTCAATCCACACCACCACGCAGGTGGTGACCATTTACCCAGGCCTCCGGTCTTTCCATCAGCAGATTTCAATCCACACCACCACGCAGGTGGTGACAGAATTATCAACAATTCAGAAACGCGAAAATTTATTTCAATCCACACCACCACGCAGGTGGTGACGCAGTGGCCGCAGGTCCCCGGGGCGGATGCCATCATTTCAATCCACACCACCACGCAGGTGGTGACTCGGATTAGATGTGGGTGACATAGACATCACCAGATTTCAATCCACACCACCACGCAGGTGGTGACAAATTAACGTTTCCGTGAGAACCGGAGGGAAGGAATTTCAATCCACACCACCACGCAGGTGGTGACGAGGGGTGCCAGAAAACAGCCTGCATCGTAAATATTTCAATCCACACCACCACGCAGGTGGTGACTACAAAAAGGTATCGGTAATCAAAATCCTTTAAAATTTCAATCCACACCACCACGCAGGTGGTGACGCAGAGCAACCGGCAGACAGCGGATAAGCTGATAATTTCAATCCACACCACCACGCAGGTGGTGACGGATAATAACAGGGCAGAGACAGTGAGACATCTTATTTCAATCCACACCACCACGCAGGTGGTGACCTGTTTCTGTACCCCGTCAACCGCCTGCTCATATATTTCAATCCACACCACCACGCAGGTGGTGACATGCTCATTGCAATCCTGTAATGTCTATCTGGAAATTTCAATCCACACCACCACGCAGGTGGTGACCCAACCCGTCTAACGACATATTGGTATCGAAAACATTTCAATCCACACCACCACGCAGGTGGTGACTTTGGTCAATTCCAACATAGCACCATTCTCCTTTATTTCAATCCACACCACCACGCAGGTGGTGACTTTTATAAACTGTCCTACGTGTGATGGCGAGATAATTTCAATCCACACCACCACGCAGGTGGTGACCAAGGATGTGGCGATGGGAGTTATGAGATTAGAGATTTCAATCCACACCACCACGCAGGTGGTGACGGGTCTGACAGGGTGCCGTAGGCAAGGTTACAGTTATTTCAATCCACACCACCACGCAGGTGGTGACTCGTGAAATTCATGACTTTTTGACTCAATATATTATTTCAATCCACACCACCACGCAGGTGGTGACTTAGAAACTGCATTACATAAGGCGTTTGAAAATAGATTTCAATCCACACCACCACGCAGGTGGTGACCCAGACAGCCCGATAAAGTCCGTGGCCGCCGTGTCATTTCAATCCACACCACCACGCAGGTGGTGACGAAGGGGGACATTGTAGGCCTGGGTGAGTATATAATTTCAATCCACACCACCACGCAGGTGGTGACTTCGTCGTCGCATGAGGGGTCGTCAGGGGATGCTATTTCAATCCACACCACCACGCAGGTGGTGACGCCGCAAAAGTGGCTGGAGCTGTTTGCAGGGTACATTTCAATCCACACCACCACGCAGGTGGTGACATTATCACAAGCCGGTCTTACAACAACCCTCTTAAAATTTCAATCCACACCACCACGCAGGTGGTGACCTTCAGGCATATCCTTGCATTATTGCAACAGTAAGTATTTCAATCCACACCACCACGCAGGTGGTGACCGGGTCAAGAAAACATCCACAAGAATCACATTTAATTTCAATCCACACCACCACGCAGGTGGTGACAAAAGCTGCTGGAGGCAATCAAAGGTACTGATTTAATTTCAATCCACACCACCACGCAGGTGGTGACTTCCGGTCTGTTTCTCCTCGCTTCCTTTCCCAAGATTTCAATCCACACCACCACGCAGGTGGTGACTATCTACAAGGTTTTATGAAAGAGCTGCTGACGGATTTCAATCCACACCACCACGCAGGTGGTGACTTGGAGCAAGACTTTGTATGGATTTAGAAGCAGATATTTCAATCCACACCACCACGCAGGTGGTGACTTCAATCTTGCTTTCACGGTCCTTGGTTGGGCCATTTCAATCCACACCACCACGCAGGTGGTGACTTGTTTTGTACTTTTAGAGTTTCTACACTATCATATTTCAATCCACACCACCACGCAGGTGGTGACCCTTGTAAATACGTTGTTTGTGTCAATTTGTCTATTTCAATCCACACCACCACGCAGGTGGTGACATGAAATACATACAAGGAGGTCACATAATGAGTAAATTTCAATCCACACCACCACGCAGGTGGTGACGGTATGCCGGAATAGGGTGGAAAACTATATTGAGATTTCAATCCACACCACCACGCAGGTGGTGACTGTATCTGGTCATATTCTTCTTGCGATTCCTCAAATTTCAATCCACACCACCACGCAGGTGGTGACCCAATGTCTATACCCGTAAAGTGATAGACCTGGCTATTTCAATCCACACCACCACGCAGGTGGTGACCTATCATAATCATGTGGTTACTGCTTTTACATATATTTCAATCCACACCACCACGCAGGTGGTGACGCGTGGGGCGATTGAGGAGGATTAATTTTATGAGTATTTCAATCCACACCACCACGCAGGTGGTGACAGCAAATCTACACAACTATTCATACTTATATCTGTCAATTTTCATATAAATCTTTTACTGCAACCACTTACCACCTCCAAACCCTCCAAATCCATCCCAAAAACACCAACTATTCCTGATTCCCCAGGTGCGAACCTCCCAGGGGTTTCATGGGTACTTCCCATTCGCACGGGCGTATCTGAAAATTAAAAGTTATACAAAACATATGTTTCACCCCCCCCCCCTATTTATGGATTCTATCATTGTAAAAGCCCACCAGCATAATGTCGGAGCAGAAAAGGGGATCATCAGGTCTAATTGGCCATAGTTGAGGCGGAGCAAGCACAAAAATACATACAATTGGCAATCCTCTCCTGAAAGAAATCAGGGTTAATCGTTACTGTCATTGGCTGCTTTAAATGAAAAGACATTAAGTAGAATACCTTCTCCTAAAAGTAAAGGCCTATCGACAATTACATCTCGTTATAATAAACTGACCAGCAACTATCTGTGGTTCATACGAATTGCTCCAACGTCAATTTTGTTAAAATGATTAATTATATATAACTGTCAAACATCTCTGGAGCGTGTTTGATAATCCATTCCCGCTATCTGTCCTAAGGAATCCACCAGAGATATCCCCGTAGGGCAAAGTACGCCCCACTTTGTGGGACGCACAGCTGACGGAAAGCAATTTTCAAACACGCCCTAGAAAATCAAAGGTCCATCAACCTTAATTCCTTTGCCAACTCCTATCTGCTCCACCTTTGCTTTATTTTGATTCCCAAGATAATAAAACCTCAGGCTGTCCACACTTTCATCTATGATATCCGTCAGTACTGACTTCAGCATCAGACATTGACCAGGGTCCAATATACATTCAAATACGGAATTCTGAACCCTGGTTCCGTAGTTGACGCATTGTTTTGCCACTTTCCTCAGCCTGGTCTTTCCTGCTGCTGTTTCCGTATTCACGTCATAGGTAATCAGAATCAGCATATCCCCTCCTACTTCCAGAAAAACGGCGGATATTCGTCGATATCTCCTCTCAAGAACCTGGCCATCAGCATAGCCTGAACAAATGGTATCATCCCCCACTCCACCTTCTCCCCCAGATAAGGGTGGGTGATGACGTCTTTTTTCCTATTCTGCCACTCTGTCAGAAGATTCTTTCTTGCTTTATCGCTCATTAACACCACGCCGTCTTCTTTTTTGGTAAAATCCTTGCCAGTAATCATCTTCCTGTTAATCAATGCCAGTACAAAACGGTCAGCTAAAACTGGTCTTAATTCCTCAATCAAGTCCAATGCCAACGAGACACGTCCCGGTCTGTCCGTATGCATGAATCCCACATACGGATCCAGGCCCACGGTCTCCAGCGCAGAGGCAACCATACCAGTCAGCAGCGTGTAAACAAATGATAACATTGCATTCACATTATCCAGCGGCGGCCGTTTATTCCTGCCCGAAAACACAAAATCTTTTTTCTGCTGCAGGATCATCTGATTGAACACGCCAAAATAGACGCTGGCCGCCTCTCCTTCATACCCTCTTAATTGCGCCATATCCGTACATGTTTCTATGTATCCCAACGAATCCTTTAAAAATCCGGAGGCCCGTTTCATCTGTTCAACATCCACTTGAAGTCCATGGTCCCTGGTTGCCCGTTCCAGCACCCAGCGCGAGTTGTATACCTTACCCAGAATACAGTTTCTGGCTATGCCAAGGGATATATCAGAATCAATGGATGCTTCATACTGGCGTTTCCTAAGGATTACATTGCCTTTAACACTTCCCGTAACCCTTGCCAGGAATTTCCCCTGTGGCGTCAAAAAGCACAGGGAAATATTCCGGCCTGCACATCCGCCCATAAGTGCCGGGCTGGCTCCCCGATAGCCAAAAGACACGATTGCTTCCAGATTATGCAGTGGTATCCGCCCCATTTCCTGGGTCTGGTTGAAAATCACCACGTTTTCCCCATCCAGTGAAAGATAACTGTCCTCGGACGTCACATACAAGGTATTCAGCAATTTTTTCATCTGCAATCCTCCGTTATGGTCTTTTGAATATATCCTTTAACAGAAGGCGCCTTCCCTAGTTTAGGCAGGCAGATATCCTTCAGGGAGCAGGCATTACAGCTTTTGGACCATTTCACCTTAGGCGTATACCGCCTGTCATACATCTGATGCATTTCTGCAAAACTTAACCTTACCTGCTCTTTAAGTTCCTTTGAGAAGATAACAATCTGTCTGCGCCGTGTTTCCCCATAAAAGACAGCTCCCTCCTGAATGTCGGTCGAAAGCATCTCCTCCAGGCACATGGCCTGCGCTGTAAGCTGCAATATATCGACTTCCGTATCTTTAGGGCTGCCCTTCTTATACTCAATTGGATAGACTTTATAAAGTCCTCTATGCCCATGGATGGAAATCCCGTCATCCGACTTCCTGAATTCCACAATATCGCACTCACCGCTGATTCCCATGGTTCTTGAAAATACAGGCATTGACCTGCTGACTTTGACATCCTTCCTCTTCTCATTGAAAAATGGGTCATGGGCATTTTTATGAAGCAGTTCCCCTGCCACCGTGTATTCATTTTCCTGCCACTGCTGCTCGATGTGGATTAAAGCCCACTGTCTTCTGCAGAATGCAAAATGCTGGATTCCTGAAAGCATCAAAAAATCCTCTTCCCTATATTCCATCATATCTTCCTTGAAATCTCCACGGATTGAGGAATCTGCCCTTCATGAATGGTTACGGAATAATCTCTATATTGTCTTGGATAGAGGACGTCATCCTGTTTTTTCACCTCAACCGCATCAAACAGTTTATACGCCGGACAATCTCCCAATTCCTTACTGTGTTTAAATACAATCAGTTCCCTTACTGCCATCTTGCCTCTGGCCGCCGAATGGTCAATCTCAAACATGTTGATGATGGCCTCCCACAGCAAATCAAGGTCTTCCTCAGAAAAACCAGTAACTTTTCTTGCCAGATTGGCAGAAATATAACCTTCCGCACGGTAGAGGGCATAGGGGACAATGTTCTTCCTTCCCATCTCCGTGCTTTTATTCTCCGCATCTTTCTCTGTGGTGATTGCTACACGGGTAATGGTCACTTCCTGGCTTACGATTGGGTCAATACTTCTGGCAAATCCCAACTGTACCGGCCCCCGAACCTGCCCGCAGTTCAGTGCTGCCTTTACAAACGTGGTCATGACAGCCCCAAAAGTCCTGATATCGAAATAGTTCCGGCACATGAAGTCCCTGATTTTCCGGTCTACATCAGGATTTTTCTTCTTTAACTCCTTGATGTCCTTCTCATTAGTATGTAAGTATTCATACGCCAGGTTGTCACTTCTGTTTAATGGCACATCCTCTTTTATGTAAACCTTGTATCCAGTTTCATCTTCCTTTACAGTCTCTACATAGTTGCGGATTTTACGTTTTAAACACACATCGGTCACAATCCCATATCCGCTTTCCGGGTCAATCCTTGGCAAGTTTCCTGCGTCTGGATCTCCGTTGGGATTTCCGTTCTCCACATCAAACAATATAACAAATTCATACCTGTTTTTAATTGCTTCCCCCATCTTAATCTTCCTCCTTTGCTTTTTTCTCAAATCTCTTCTGTGTCTGGCAATAATAACCCAGGTTAAAAATCCCCTGCTCCTCTAAAGATAACCGCTTAGGATAACTTGGAACGCCCTCACATGCCTCTACGATTATATTCTGAAGTTCCACCAGAATTTTTTCATAATAAATCTCCTTGCCCTTGTTATTCATTTTCCTGATGTGGCTGTTCTTCAGCTTAAACAGAATAGGAAAAATCGATGCCGGTGTGGCACAAGCGGCGTTAAAATAACGGTCCTTAATCGTTGCATTTATTCCTGGATTGGCCTCCTGCTGAACCGCTTCCAGCACAGCAAATTCCCGTCCCAGGGTATAAGCCACATTCTTACTGTTCTCATTCAGTCCCACTGTCAATACCTCCTTATCGCAAGTTCCGTTCCTCAATAAAAATGCCTTAATAATTGCTGCCCTGCCTCTTGTTATCTTATATATCCCATTGTCACCGTCATCCTGTTCTGCCCGTATCCGCCCCAGGACCGCCATGTACAGGGAATTGGGATACCTGTCACCGGATATGATGGAGCGGTACACGGCACCTGCCATATTGGGTGCCGGCTTCTTGTCCCTTGACTTCTTATTCACCGTCTCCATCAGCATGCGCCATACCCCCAGATATTGAATGCTATCTTTGGCAGGCCGGACTATTTCCATCCGGTCATAATGCTCTTTAATATGTCTTAAGATATTTCCAAAACTATCCTGATAAAAGAAGCGGACCGCAATCCTGGCCGCATTTGGCGCCAGGCCTAAAATAAAAAACCGTTGTTCCAGGGAAATGCTTTCTTCAACCCCCTGTATATGAATTACTTTCCCGGCTTCCAGCTTCTTAAAGACCCCGTCTACAATCTCAAAGTTTTCAATGGTTGGCTCCGCTACCCCTGAAAAAACATTCTGACATACTTCATTTCCATCCTCAGACCAATAGACAATGGTAACATCCCCAATGGTGGTCACATGCTTTTTATCTGCCAGCAGATGGTTCAACGCCGTGGTATAGGCATAGGCCGCATATTCTCCTACAGGAGCATTGTAACTCTGTTCCTTTCCATAAGACTCAAATGCCGGCGCATTAAATGATACCAGGGCGGCTCCGCTTGACTGCGCCCCCTGTACGCCCTTAATGGTTCCATGAATCCGGGAAATCCCGGTTTTTTTGCCTGTAACCAGGCAAATTCCTTCCGGTCCGGCCGATGTGTCGGCCCTGTAAGCCTCCCATGCTGATATAATGGAACCATCCAACTGCGCATACTCATTGTCCACGTAAAATACAAGGTTAGCCCCCGCCATTATCTCTTCCAATACCTCCGACAACACAGATTCATCCTGCGCTGTTTCAGGATTCCAGGTTTCAAAGTACTGGATGATTGCTTTTGCTGTGCGTGAGCCTACGCCCTGAAGAATTTTGATATGCTTCTCTTTTGCACATTGAAAACATTCCTTTGAACGTTCCGGTTTTCCTTTATTATCTATGCCCAAAAGATAACTGGAATTGTCACATAAAAAGTTAGAGGCAACACCCGAGGATCTGGTAACCATCTGAGGAACCTTCATGGACTGGGGCTCTAATACCATCTTCTTTCCTCTCTCTTTCTCCACTTTCAGCGGAATGACCCGCTTCAGTTTCCCTTCACCGGATAATTCAAGCGCAAATGAGACTTTTGCCGTGCACCATCCGGGACTGCTGATTTTCCCCTTCTGTTCCAGAGTCTCATAATATTGAACCAGCGACTGCAAAATCATCGAATCACCTCGCAATCCCTTACGTCCAAAATGCCATTTGTCAATACAGCCCTGAAAAACATGGGCTGTATGTCTTCCGGATTTGAATAATCAAAGTCATACAGCATATAACCTAAATCTTTTTCTTCCCCAACATATGCCGTATCTACATTCTCCTGCTCAAACAATTCAAAGTTTGCCGGAAATTCCCTGCACCCAAAATATGGCATATGATAGCACTCACCACGCCTTAACCGCCTCATGACTATGTCCTTAAATTTTCCCGGATTATCACATGGGCCTGCATTATCCGTCATCTCAAAATGTGCCTCAATCACATAGTCCACATCCCGCAGCAAAACAGCGGCACGCTGGACAATATCTTCCTTACTGCTGATAAACAATGGCTTGTCCCCTCCATTCATGACAGACAGCACATTGTTTGCCGAAATCTTGCTCTTTACTTCGTTTCTTCGTATACTGGTAAACCGAACCGGTTTTCTCAAATAAATCCGATCGACAATCCACCGCATTCCTGGATGCCAGTAAATTGCTTCCAGGATTCCTCTGGCCGCCGATGGTGTCATCATATCATAGCTGCATCGCTCTACCTTCATCTCCGGTCTGGAAAAAAGGGCTAAATCACCCCAAACCCGGACCTTTACGCCTTTCCCCATGAATCGAAGTCCCTCCTTTCCTGTATGCACCCTTATAACTGGTCAGGCAAATATTGCTTCACCTCTTTCCACCTGAATTTCCAAGCCAGTCTCCTCCGTATACTGCTCCTTGTTTCTTAAAATATAAAGCTCCATTGGAATTGTTTCCAGTCTCCCGGCACCATTTAACTTTTCAAAATCCTCCTCATAAATATTGACACAATATTGTCCTGCATCCCGCATCAACTGACGGGAATGCTCTCCTCTGAGGATTCTATCCACAATTTCTTTTGCTTCCGGCTCTTTATCAATCAGAATCGTCCTGGTATCATTTTCAATCAATCTGAACTGTTTCGCAACGGACGCAAAGGGAAAAAGATAGGTCCGTCGTCCGTCTTCCAGCTGCCCGACAATCTTCTTAGCATCAAGTCCTTCTCCTTTGAAATGATAAAGCCTTGAAAAATAGGATTCGATTGCTTCCAAGGAGGTAATATCTTCATATTCCTCAACAATCTGCTCCGCTACCTTGATGGGCAATTTCAACGTTGACGGATTATGAATCCCCTCATTTTTTTCCAAGGTGAAAATAATTGTACGGCAGTCCTCCCTATGCCGCTTACCCTCTCTGTTACAGCGGCCAGCGGCCTGGATGACAGAATCCACACCTGCCAGTTCCCGGTAAACCGTCTGAAAATCAAAGTCTACCCCCGCCTCGACCAAACTTGTAGATATAAGCCTGCAAGGCATCCCATTCTTTAGCCGCTCCCTTATGGTCTTCAGTAAATGTTTCCGATGCTTTGGATACATGAAAGTGGATAGATGGATTGCTTCCCCTTTATCCTTTAATGCCTGATACACCTCTTGAACACGCCCTCTGCTGTTCAGGATACAAAGTACCTGTTTCTCTTTTCTTAACCTTTGTACCAACTGTTCTTCTGATAATTCCCCAGCATTTTCTAAAACCATGCGCCGGAAAAATTCATATTGACCTTTTACCTCGGGACATATTTCTTTTATTTTTATCTGCTGAGGAAATAAAGTTTTCAGGGATGGCTGTGTCGCTGTGCAGAGGACAGCCGTACTCCGGTAATTATAGACTAACTCACTGATTGCTTTAATACATGGTTCAAGATAATTGACCGGGAGCATCTGTGCCTCATCGAATATGATAACGCTATTGGCGATATTATGCAGCTTCCGGCATTTTGAGGTTTTATTGGCAAATAAAGATTCAAAAAACTGGACATTGGTGGTCACAACAATAGGGCAATCCCAATTTTCAGATGCGAGTTGTATGGGTTTCAATTCCACAGAATCTTTAAAAACCACATTACAATGGTCTTCTAAAACATTTGCCTCTCCTAAAATATCTTTAAATATCTGAGCATTCTGTTCAATGATGGATGTGTACGGAATCACATATATGATACGGTCCATGTTATGTTTTTTTGCATGCAGAAGTCCAAAGGCAAGTGACGAAATGGTTTTTCCTCCACCCGTTGGAACTGTCAGCTGATAGAGTCCTCGACTCCACGTCCCGGCCTCAAGACATGCCTTTAAAATCATAGTCCTTCTTCCATTTACAGTTTCGGTATCTTCATTTTCAAGCCAAGTTTTTACGTGTCCGAACAAACGTTCATACAAAGAACTGATAGAATCAAAACCCCTTCTCTTTATAGACTCACCATGCATGAATTGTTCTGTATCAAGAAAATCCGCATCTACCAGACATGAAAAAAGCATACGGATAAAAAATGACAGGCTAAATCCCCCTTCACCTATTGGCTTCAAAGGTATTGCCGGAAATTCAGGTATCCGGATTTCTGATTGGAAGGCCTTATAGTCTTCAAGCGTTTTATTCATACGTCCTTTAAGGGTAGCCTCTCCGCCGATATCAGCAGAACTCCCTCCATCCAAAAGCCCTGAGTGGTGCCCTGATATGACATATGCACCAATGTAATTCTTTCTGTCATATAATTCCCGCGCTCCCGCTGTGGCATGGTCTGTCATAGCTCCACCGCGAAGGCGCTGCTGGAACTTATCCGAATACTTGCCAATATCATGAAGATATCCGCATCCATATCCCCATTCCCTGCACGCAAATGCCTGGGCAAAGTCTCCTGATAATTGGGCGGTCTCGGTAAGATGTGCCGCGATGCCCTGCTCCTTTGTTTTGTCTTCCGTTATGTGCGCTAGATAGATAATACAGACCTCCTCTCTCTGCATTCTCATTGTAGATATCCAATACATACAATAATGATTGTATCTAAGGGAAACTTAATTACGGCTATTTGTAGGTAAGTTTTGCACTGGGACAATGCCGTAGTTATCAATAATGGTTTTGCTTGATTATGGACTGTGTAATTAGTCTCCCATGGATAGCTATATTTTCGGATATAGTATCATGGCAGAGGCTAACCCGATAATGAGATATCGCAGTTTGACCATATACTATATCAATTCACAGCTCAACCGCAGAGGCTGACGTGGAACAGATATTTAAATTAGTGTACTTTACGGAGATTTCAATCCACAGCCCCATCGCAGAGGCTGACCTTACTGGCGTAAAAGGGACCTACACAATGCAGATTTCAATCCACAGCCCCATCGCAGAGGCTGACCTTCATCTTCATTCGGGAGCCAGTCATTACGGAAGATTTCAATCCACAGCCCCATCGCAGAGGCTGACTTTCTATCCTCCTCTATACTATTGCCTTCCTTTTATTTCAATCCACAGCCCCATCGCAGAGGCTGACGATGGAGGAAATGCCAAAACTGCCGGGTACAGCCAGATTTCAATCCACAGCCCCATCGCAGAGGCTGACTTGATTATTATGCTACCCATCAGGCCGAATTATTATTTCAATCCACAGCCCCATCGCAGAGGCTGACGCCCTTGATAATTAGCTTGTGCGGCATTTATAACATTTCAATCCACAGCCCCATCGCAGAGGCTGACTTTCATTGACAAGTCAAGATAATTTTGATATAATATTTCAATCCACAGCCCCATCGCAGAGGCTGACGAGGAAAAGTTAAGTTTTTGCGTACCATAAAGAGATTTCAATCCACAGCCCCATCGCAGAGGCTGACAGCAAATATACCTATATTTTTCACATACTCCTTATTTTTTTTATTAAATTATACCATATCCCCTTATTATACACAAGTCATCCTCCTATTGATTCCCATTTCCATCAAAACATTAATTAAATTACCTGGTGCGAATCTCTCACAGTTTTCATGTGCACTTGGCATCCGCACCAAAGTAATATTGGTTCAAAAAACAAAGCTATCTATAAATTTCTATGAACACCATCGTCCTTACACTTAATAACATATCATATGCTCAAAAACCATGATAAACCGATACAAATCAAAATCACTATGGTCTATCACGCTTATGATTACGGGCTAAACATACGTTTGATTATTTATACATAACTTTTTAGGGAAATCGCTTAATATGGTAATGTTAAAAGCTTACCCATAACCATATAAAAATCAATCTCAAGAATATACAGACAACTGCATTCCCTGCCTTTGCCAAATAAGGTTTAGGATTTCTTTTTATAAGTGTCCCGGGGCCTATTGGTTGCCCTCCCACTGCATTCAGTATTCAATCGTTTCATCTGGTTCTTTTCAGGCCCATGTTCTTCCACAGCTTTTGGAAGGATTTTGATAAACTCTGTTTGATTACCAAATCCAATGTGGTTCTTCCCAAACCATCTAAACGATTCCTTTCCCTGGATATTATCAACCTCAGGATAACCTACATCTTTCGGTGAATCTTGATAATTTGTCATAATCTTAAGCGTCTTTATCGCATTCCCTGTCACATCTATATGTTTTCCCAATTTTTCATAATCCCCAGAAACCAGTTTTAATTCCCCAGTCTCCTTGTCCAAAGTCTGAATCTTAAGGTCATCAATGCGAATCTTTACACTGCCAAATCCCAACGGTTTACCTCTCCCGATTTTATGGGCGCATCTGCTGTCGGCAAAATCCATCGCCCACCTCAATTGTTCCAGTTCCGTTTGATTCAGTCTGTCAAAGTACACCCGGAAGCAGAATAAACGCTCCCCAGTCTCATGATTACTCTCCTTTAAAGGACGAATACGTTGTTTCATTAAATGATCCAGCCTATTATCATTTGTGTAGTTCTGCCAATTACTACTGTGCCAGTAAAATTTACGTCCCCTGATTTTAGGCAGGTTTACCTTCAATTCCTTACGTCCGGCTTTTCCTTTCTCTGTTACACACATATAATCATAAGTCCAATACCCGTTTGCCGTCCATCCCTCTGTTTTCGCATCCTCATCTTTATAAGGCTGGATAGTATAGAATTCCACTGCCCCCGGCCGTGGTTCACCTGATTCAGGCAGCACTAATTCATCCATATAGTTAGAGCACACATCTTTTTGAAATGGAGTCTTAGGGACTGCATCGGCAAAGCGTACCCTTGAACCAACCGCATCATGGCAACCTTCCTTTCCAGATACCATTCCGAATATACTACAAGCAGAGCACAATGCATCCCTTTTATAGCAGGGCTGGTATCCCCCATTTTTTTCCAATATTTTGCGTAAAGTCTTTGCATAAACCTCTTTTCCTATACAAGCTGGGGACATATAAGAAGATACGCCTTCATCATCACAATAATAGACCAAAATCTGATTACGATGCATATCAAACTCCTTATGGCAGGATTTTCTATTGCCATGTCCCTGCTTTGGATTCCAGTACTGTTCCATTACAGCTTGTAGCATATTTATTTCTTCTTCCCTCACCTCCTTTACCTTAGATTTACCTTCTTTTCTATTTTCCTTAATATAAAATACAGATTCATGATGTTTCTTTTTACCAAATGGTTCTCCCTTATGCAGATACCCAACCAGGTAACCCTTTGGACATTTCTTCCCCGCCAAAGGAATTTCATAATCTTCGACCACCTTGGCTCCTATATTCCTGCCTCCGCTTTTAAACCCTTCATCTGCCAGCTTAATCCATATTTCCTGACCTTCTTTCAGGGAATTATATTCATTTTTCCGCATCAGCTTTCCCATTTTTTCAGAAGAATGTTTACCTATACTAATATTAGGTCCCTCCACAAATAGCATAGCCCGCTCACATGGAATAATCTCATATTCATTGCTGCTCTTTCCCTTCTTCCTCAGTATTCCGGGTTTCTTAACTGACGGTGTTCTTCTTCCCAATATAGCATCGGCCGCTATTGTAGACATGCAGCCGCCAAAGGCCGCTTCAAACACACTCCTTACGCTTCCGCGTATCTCCGAACCGCTAATTACCGGTTCCTTTGGAGGTATCTGTCCCCGCCCCCCCTGCCTTACGGTTCCTGATAGGTCTTCATAAGAATTAAATTCATAGCCGGAATATCCCTTTTCAGCTTCTTCCGGATTACATAATGCCTGGGAACATGAGGTGTTTGGTATGAATAATGGGGTCAGCAATTCAATGGTACAATCAAAATATCCCGTCAGGCACTCATCTTTTCCGAGACCATAACTGCTCCTATGACATTGGCCTTCCAATGGTACAAAATTATATGGATTGGTAAAGTATTTCATCCGTTTCTTTATCTCCTCCTAATATATAAGTGTAGGGTTTCAGTACCCAACAGCCAGTTGGGACTTAATCCTCTCATTGTTTAAGCTGTATAATGATTAGGCATCGGTCTGACAGTGTTCTCCTTGGGCCATTA
>Ga0129310_1001937_pt1 | contig 16613 bp, 13 predicted proteins | sample Go1ome_2_FD_94433 | JGI IMG/M metagenome (GOLD analysis project Ga0129310, IMG submission 94433) | Western lowland gorrila individual fecal microbial communities from Wisconsin, USA - Go1022A metagenome | ecosystem: Host-associated > Mammals > Digestive system > Large intestine > Fecal | place...
GTTTCAATCACTAGTTTCTTAAATTCTGGTGTGTATCGTTTGTTTGGTATTCCTTTTGGCATAATCAAGCACCCCACTTGTTATCCAGTATATCATACTGTCTAACAAATGGGGTGCAGTTCAGAATTCCGCGCGACTTTTTAAGTATTTTTATAAACGCTTATGCCCATTTCACCACTAGGAAAAATACTGTGCATCGGCACATGGCTTTGCAAGATATAAGAACGGCTACTGTAAGTTGGTATGAGGTTGATAAGAAAAAGGCTGTTGAAGCAAACCATAATGCAAAAGTGATGCTGAATAAAATCATTGAAGAAATCTTAATATCTAAGAAGAGATGCCATTTTCTGATCCCGGAAAAATACGAAACAAATCAGACTTTGAATGAGTTGATTGACTTACGGGTTATTCATCTAAGAAAACACGGAATTGCGCATAAAGGAAATCGCGGTGTTTCATATAATGTTTATTATATTGATTACGCTTGTTATACAAGCTCTAATATGTATCACAATAGAATCAATACAAATTTGCTTAATGAGATTGAAACAACAGATGATTTCAGAACAATTCGCAGAATATCTTTGGAGGACAAATTTTTCGATTCCTTAAATGCTGAGTTAGGAAATAGCTTTAAATGCCCCCATTGCGGCCTTTTTGTTGACACTTCCCATCCTGCATATGTTAAACAAAAAATTTGCAATAATTGCTATGAAAAAGTAGACGAATAATAGATTGGGATGGTAAGTATTCCTGCGTACAAAAAGCACCCTCTCCACCCCCTTTAGGGGGTTCGCTGCACGCTTGTATGGGGAGAGCGCTTGAATGGCATTCAAGAGGTCTGCGGTTCGATCCCGCATATCTCCACCACAACAGCACGGGAAAGTGCGGGAAAAGACTTAGAACCACTGTGGTTCTAAGTCTTTTTTGATTTTTAAAATAACTTGCTCTGCTTGTTCCTGTTTGAAGAAAGTTGGTCATTGAGATATAAAATACGCGGTACGGGCAAAGGTCTGTACCGCGTATTTTTAAGTTTTCTCACAGGCGGGGCCGGCCCCGCCGTAGGTACGATTTATTAAGATACATCAGGCTGAATGCCAAGGGGGTGGTGTGAGAAAGGTGTTCTGTACCCCTGTACCGTACGGGTTAAAGTGAACCCAGATGGAAGAGCATACCTCTTTGCTGGTACGGAAAAAGTGATGGGTCTTTCCTGCCGGGATATAAAAAGAATCTCCTTCCCGCAAATCTGTGGCTTCGTCTTCCACTGTCATAACCATACTGCCCGTCAGGATAAAACCGAATTCGTCAAGTACGTGGTGGGTACTGGCGTGAGGGGCAGTGTCAAAAACATCCATCTGGATGGCCTGAAGCTGCCGGTCTGTGTCAGTAAGTGCGTAGTAGATTACAGCATTATGGTCGTTAAAGATTTCTGTACGATCCTCCTTAACAGTGCAGGAAATGTGAGTAAACTGAAACTGCACACAGAAAAAGAGGTCATTATGAAAAAGGCGAAAATTGTTACTGCAACGCTTGTTATGGCACTTACCTACGCTGCCTGCTCCGGCGGAACTTCAAATGCCCCAGCTGCCAACAGTCAAGCTCCTGAGGATTTTAAACCTATCACTCTGCGCTATGCGAATCAGCATTCTATCGACCACACTGCCACTCTGGCAGCACAGGCGGCCGCTGAGGAAATTCATGAGAAAACCGATGGCCGTATTACCATTGAAGTTTATCCGGCTAACCAGTTGGGCGATTGGACCCAGGTGTATGAAGAGGTAATGATGGGAACCATTGATATCGCCAACACAACGGTTCCGGAAACCTACGACGCCCGCGCCAATGCATCCATGCTCCCTTACTTGGCCAACAGCTATGCCGAGCTGGACAAGGCTATGGGCCCGGACAGCTACCTGGCTGGAAAGATGGTGGATATCCAGGCCGCCCAGGGCATCAAATTTCTCGGTTATTCCTGTGAGGGCTTTGCCGGAATCGGAACCAGCAAACCCGTGCCGAATCCCAACGAGGTGGGCGTGGACAAGGGCATTCTGGTTCGGGTTCCGTCCAATGACAACTTTAAGTATCCCACCGAGTATCTGGGCTACCGCATTTCTACAATACCCTACTCCGACACCTTCGCTGCAATCCAGACCGGCGTGGTGGATGGATGGCAGGCAGGCCCTCCCAACCTGAACTACCTGAACTTCCGGGATGTAATCACCTACTATTACCACTACTGTATGGATCAGGAAGCGACTCAAATCTATATGAACATGGATGTGTTTAACTCTTTACTGCCCCAGGATCAGAAGGTCCTCCAGGATGCCTTCCGGAAGATGTGGACCGACAGCATCAACTCCATTGAAGAGGAAGATGCTAAATACATTCAAATGCTCAAGGACTATGGCATTGAGGTCATTGAATTTACGGATGAGGAACTGGCTGCCTTTGCTGACGGAGTCCGCGCCGATGTGTGGCCCAAGCTGGCAGCGACCTATACTCAGGAGTTCCTGGACGAACTGTTGGACAGTGTTCAGTAAAATGCAATAACGCACTCCAGAGATACCGGCAGCAAAGAAAGGGAGAAAATGAGTCGGCCGAGAGAAAGGATACCGTCTTGCTGGCGCAGAGAGCGAGAAGGTCAACCCGGTGCCGGCATAATTTTTACCAAACTGCTGCCGGTATTTTTGGAGGTTCCCACAGCAAAATGATGCCGTGGCTAACGGTGCCTTGTCGGCTGCGGCACAATTTATAAATAGAGAAGGGGCGTGCACGCATGAAACGTTTCCTGTCTGTCCTTGATATCGTTTTCATCAAACTGCAAGAATATATCGTAATAATGACTGGGATCGCTATTTGCCTTCTGATTGCGGCTTCGGCAGTGATGCGGTATATCTTTAAGCTGGATTTTTATGGTTCTGAAGAATATATCATGTACACAGCATTTTGGCTCTATTTTATAGGCATTGCTCTGGCTGCCCGTGAGGACAGCCACATCAATGCCGACATGATCGGTTCTTTTGCCAAAAGTGAACGGGTCAAGCGGGTGTTTGCCGTAATCCGGCAGGCGATCGGTCTGATCATTTCTGTCATCACCACCATGTGGTCGTTTGAGTATATTATGCGCAGTGTTCGTTTGGGGCCCACAACGGCGGTACTCAAAGCCCCGCTGGTGTTGATGCAGGTTCCGATCCTAATATCCTTTGCACTGATGGATGTATACATCGTATACCATCTTATAAAGACAATCGGGGCCCTCAGAGAATATACGGGAGGTGCGCAGGTATGACAGTTGTCTTGGCTTTGGTTGTTTTGCTGCTCACTATGGTGATTGGCCTACCGATACCGCTGTCCTTCATGGCCTCCGCCGTCTCTATGGTGTTTAGTGCTGGACTCCCATTTGAGTCACTGATCCCGTATGGGTTCAGCAAGATGAATTCTGTGCTGCTGCTGACGATTCCGCTGTTTATTTTGGCGGGCTCCATCATGGACAAGGGCGGCATAGGGAAGAAGCTCATTGGTTGTGTGGAAAAGGTGCTGGGCCGGTTTAAGGGCGGCCTGGGAGTTGTCACCGTAGTTTCCTGCGCTGTTTTTGGCGCGATTTCCGGAAGTTCCTCTGCCACGTTGTCTTGTATCGGGGCAATCATGGCCCCGCGCCTGGAGGAGAATGGGTACGACAAGGGCTTTATTGGGGCGCTTATCTCCAGTTCCGGTGTTCTGGGGATCCTGATCCCTCCCAGCATGCTGATGATTCTGTATGCCTGGATGAGCGGAGAATCCGTGCTTGCCTGCTTTTTGGCAACTCTGATTCCCGGCATTATCTTGGTCATCCTCTTCAGTGTGGTGAATCTGGTTTACGCGCGTAAGAACCCCAATATTAAGGTTTATCAGGCTGCCACTGCGCTTCCTCAGGTGGGAGGCAAGAAAGAACGCGGGCCATTGGCGGCCATTTTGATGCCGGTTATTATCCTTGGTTCCATTTATGGCGGCTTGCTTACACCGACGGAGTCGGCGGCTGTGGCAGTTATTTATGCCATTCCGGTTGGTTTCCTGGTCTACCGGGAGATGAATCTTAAGACCTTTAAAGACTCTTTGATTTCCGCAGGGAAAAGCACGGGCGTTATCATGATTATGCTTTTTGCGGTTATGATTCTCAGCCGTCTTTACGTAATGAACAACGTGCCGAAGATGATTTTGACGATATTGACCTCTATCTCAGAAAACAGGACCGTGATTCTGCTGCTGATCAACCTGTTCATGGTCATTATCGGAATGCTGATGGATGACTGCAGCGGCATCTTGCTGTGCACCCCCATTTTGCTCCCTGTTATGAAGGAACTGGGGGTCAGCCCGATCCAGTTTGCTGCCATCATGGGTGTTAATCTGGGCATGGGAAACATTACTCCGCCCACCGCGCCGCTCCTCTATCTGGCGGGACGGATTTCGGGGGCGGAAGTGAAGGACATGCTCAAACCCGCGTTGACGCTGATTGCTTTTGCGTGGATTCCCACGTTAATTATCACTACTTATATTCCCCGGGTCTCTCTGATCCTTCCCCAGCTGTTTGGCTATATTAAATAAGCGAGGTGTTTGTGGCATGACTCGACAGAGTCCCAGCATTTTTAATGATATTGTAGGCCCTACCATGGTGGGTCCCTCCAGTTCCCACACATGTGGACCGTCCCGCATGGGTTACCTTTGCCGCCAGCTGCTGCCGGGCAGACTGAAAAAAGCCACCATAGAATTTGCTCGGGACGGCGCCTACACCAAGATGTACAAGGGTCAGCGTTCCGATATGGGATATATCAATGGGCTTTTAGGCCGTCGGCCTGAAGATCCCCGTCTGCGGAAGGCTTTCTCAGAGGCGGAAAAAGAGGGTGTGGAAGTTCAATTTGTAATTAGGGATTTCCCGCCTGTTGTTCCCAATATTGCACATGTCATCATGGAAAATGAGCAGGGGCAGACGGTGGAGGTCCATACCGATTCCACCGGCGGCGGAACCGTAAAGCTGTTGTCCATTGACGGGTTTGACATAAGCATTGTTGGCGACTGCTATGAACTGGTCGTATACACCCAGGGCTCTGAGATACAAAATCAGGCGTTGTTGGGAAAGATGATCGAACTTTTCCCCGACAACGAAGGAAGCTCATGCTGTGTGCGGGACGGCAGGGGCCTGCTTAATCTCAAGCGGCATACTCCCTACACTGCAGAGATTTTTGGAAAAATCAAAGAGATGCCAGGGGTCCTGGAAGTGCGAACGATTTCTCCGATCTTGGTCGTTCCCTCCAATCGTAACGCGTCCTTGCCCTTTCACAGTGCCGCAGAAATGCTGGAAATGACGGCCAAAACCGGAAAACCGCTCTGGGAACTGGCCATTGATTACGAGATGGCCCGCAGCGGTTGGACTCGGGAGAAGATTTTGGACTACATGAAGTATGTGGTAGAGACTATGGAGTCCGGCACTCTGGAAGCGCTGGCGGGCAACATTGATATGATGGGTATCATTGGCCCCACAGCAGGAAAGATCAAAAGATACATGGATACGGATCCCAAATCTATTGATATGGGGGTCATTAATACGGCGTCAACATGGGCCATGGCCACAATGGAGTACAGCAGTGCCATGGGAGTGGTTCTCTGCGCGCCTACCGGCGGTTCCGCCGGCGTATTTCCGGGCGCCATTCTGGGTACCATGACCCATATGGGATGCTCTATGGACGAGAAGATCAAAGCCATGTTGGTAACGGCCATCATCGGCATTGTCATGTCCAAGGACTACAATTATTCAGCTGAGCTCTATGGCTGCCAGGTAGAGCCGGGCGCGGCTTCGGCCATGGCTGCCGGCGGGCTGGCGTGGGTTATGGGAGGAACGCCGGAGCAGTCCTGTCAGGCTGCTTCCTGTGCGCTGCAGAATATTCTAGGCACCATTTGCGATCCTGTGGCAGGCCTGGTGCAGATCCCGTGCATTAACCGTAATGCCATGTCTGCCGCCAATTCGGTAGTGAGTGCCAACATGGTTATGGGGGGCTTTGATCCGTTGATCCCGCTGGATCAGGCAGCAGAGACATTGTTCCGGGTAGGGAAGCAGCTCCCCAGTGAGCTGAGATGTACCTGTGCGGGTGGACTGTGTATTACTCCATGCGGGCAAAGGCTGGCAGAGGAACAGGAAATTCGAGATAACGCCAGATAATAGAGTCCATCTTAAAGTGAAAGAACAAAAGTAAGCTGGATTTGTTGCAAAATGGGAAAATCGGGGCTGCAATTCATATTGAATTGCAGCCCCGGCTTTTTGAATAGAACGGAGGAGAAAAAGAACTGGGGCAAGAGAGCCCGGACACTTTTACTCGCTGCCATCCTTTTGGTGCGGACTGTCTGATCAATGGTATGAAACAGGACTTCCGGTACAAAGGGCTTGGCAAGATGGCGTTCATGCTGACGGATGCGGATTTGTCCACATCCTCTTCGAAAGCATTGGCGGTGATGGAAATGATTGGAATCGTTTTGGTATCTCCCCGGTCCAGCGCCCGGATGTATCTCGCGGCCTCCAGACCATTCACTTCCGGCATTCGGATGTCCATGAGGATACAGTCATAATACCCCTCTGGATGCTTTGCCAACAGAGCGGTGCCGCCCTCCGGGGTGAACTTGGCCGCATTGGACAGGATGTTGCTGAGGATTTGCTGGAAACGAACGGGATCTGCGTGGGGATTGTCAGGACCCGTTTCATCTGTCTGGACAATGAAGTGGGTCTGCTTTCCGCTGATCAAAGGCATCAGTGTGGTGCGGACCGCCGCCAAAATTTTCTTGGTGCTGAAGTCCGGATTGACCAGCGTCATGCTGCCGGCCTCGATTTTGCTCATGTCAAGAGTATCATTGATCAGGCTGAACAGGAAATGGGCGGAGGGATCCATTTGATTGTGGTATTCCGTGATTTCCGCCGGGGCTGTTTCTTCCCTGAGCAGGCCCAGGATGCCGAAGGTTCCATTCATTGGGGCGCGTATGCCATGGCTCATGCGAGATAAAAGCTCAGATTTTGCTTTACCTGCCTCCCGTAGTTCGGCAATGAGCATCCATTCTTTTTTCTCCGGCGCCGTACCACAATCAATATGACTGGAGCGGAAACCAGCACGACGATGCTCAGTCCTGCTGCCAGCAGCCCTACGGGATCTGAGTAGAGAAATCTCCAAAAATTAAGGGAAGGCGCCGAAAATGTGGTGTAGGGCTGCGACAAACGCAAAATATCCTCGTCGCAATGCTGAAAGCGGCTTTATTGATGACGGCGGCCAGGTGGTGGTTTAAGGTTTCCCGAACACCCACACAGAACGATTCCTGATGCACCGGCATGGTCACATCCACCAGACGTCTGAATTGCCGTTATAGGAACGGTGTTGAGCAATGGGGGTGCAGAGAAAGAGGAAGTCGGCCCTGCCGGACACAACAGCCTGAACGTCTTCCTCCACGCCGTTGCGGGGCAGCGGTACCTCATCCGTGAGTGCGGCCGACAGATAGCCGGAAGAACTATTTGAGCCGGTTATGACAGCTGCGGTTTTTGCCGGATTGAGGTCGCCTTTTCGGGACAGTCGCGAGACGGTGGTGGAGTAGCAGGGTTCGGTCAAAACAAAGTCCCTGCTTGCCGGGGCAATGAAGTGCCATCTCATGCCAAGGCCAATATCCGCCGTTCGCATCAGGACGTTGTATTCCTCGTCTGTTTGGGGGAGCGGCATCTGGATATTCAGCCCGGTGTGATCCATGATCTCCTGCGTGAAACCGCCCAGGAGGCCTGTTGACACCCCGCCTTCAAAGAAGGAAAGCGGTTTGCCGTCCGGATGGATCCGAGCGGGAAATGCGGTGCCGATTTTGTTGCAGGAGGCAACAAAATCAGCTTCCTCATGGGTGAGAAAGCCGCTGCCGCCCAGCGTGTGTGAGTAATATTTGTTCTTCATAGGAAAACCATTTTTCCAGGGCAAGGCGTTGGAGGGACTTATGCTGCTGGGGGGGGGATTTTCAGCGCTGCCCTCCACGGCGATCTTCAGACCGTTAGAGGGGAAATGATTTCCGGGGATACACGGGACACTTTCCCGGGAGCTCACCATAATGACATCGACGGAGACACCCACAGGTTCATCGGAAAAATCATAGAGCTGTTCTCTTTCCGGTGTTTTAACGACGTCCAGAGCCATGTCGATCTCGCCGGTGTGCATTTATTTAGGCTGTCGCTGAAGCTGTTCTCAAAGCCTGCGTATTCGTACCGCCACGGGGCAAATATTTTCATGTGCTGCAGCATCTCATACGCATAGCCGCTGTAATTGCCGTTTTCATCCCGCATTTGGTAGCAGTTTATTTCGTCAAAGGCCCCTCTCACGGCGCGGATTTCCTGTGTCCCGTCGGCGGCGGGGACAGCTAAGATTCCGGTCAGCAGCAACGGCTTTAAAAATAAGGATACCGTTTTTTATATGGAAGATCCTAATAGTAGACCTCTTACTGTGCTGTGTCCCGGTAAAAACAATGATAAGCTCACGCCGGTTTGTGGGGTTCCTCATCCTATCACATCTTCTGGGAAAAAGAAGCGGTATCCAAAATGAGTTTCGCAACAGCGGGAATGCCGCGTGGACAGGCCTGCAGAGTCTGTGGACGGGCAGATGTTTAAGGAGAAGGGCCCATTTTCAAACCGGCTGTGTCAAACCGTTCAAAAATGGACCCTTTTTCAAAACGCCCCTGGCGTTATTTATCCAGTTCTTTTACCTGGGCCGGTTTAGCCGCTTCGCTGAGGAGGCGCGCATCTTCATCGGAAAGTGTGATATCGAGACAGCGGCAGGTGTTTTCCATGGTCTCAATATGCCGGAACCCCGTGAGGAGGTTGAGATTTGGGAATTGCTTCAGGGTCCACGCCTGAACCAGGTTCGAGTAGGAGCAGGCATACTTTTCCGTCAGCGGCTGCATGACCTGAAACAGCTTGTGGATCTCACCCCGGATCGGCTCATGGATCCAGGGCAGTTTCCCCCGGACGTCGCCCTTGGGGAAAGACCGGTCCACGTAATCGGGGGCGGTCAGGAACCCCTCTTCCAGCGCACCGTATACCTGGAACACGGCGTTGTGCTTTTGGGCGGTGGGGAAGTATTCGCAGCCGTGATACGGCGCCAGAAGGCTGTATTGTTCCTGAACGAGGGCCACAGTCCCGTATTTTTCATACTCGTCCAGGTCGCCGGGTTTGGAATTGGACAGTCCGACGGCGCGGATCTTCCCCTCTTTGACCATGGCCTGCAAAGCCCCCATGGTCTCTTCCACAGGCCAGCTTTTGCAGACGTAGTGGACCACCAGAACATCGAGATAATCGGTCTGCATCCTCCGGAGAGAATCTTCCACATCCTTGCGGACAGCCTTTGCGCTGGTGTCGTTTTCTACCGTATAGCCGTCGCGCTCATAGTGGAAGTTTCCACCCTCGTTCCGCCAGTTGAGGGAACATTTTGTTTGCAGGAGAAATTTGCTGCGCCGCCCGTTTTTCAGCGCTTTTCCGAGCAGCTCTTCACTGACGCCGGTCCCATATACCGGCGCGGTGTCAATGTAATTGATGCCGAGATCACCGGCTGCATCCAGCAGGCTCTCCACTTCGCCCACACCGACAGACAAGTCCGACCATACGCTGCCTCCGCCAATTCCCCACGTTCCGAATGAAATGACTGACGCATTCAGATCGGTTTTTCCAAGTTTTTGATATTTCATCACACTGCCTCCAAATGTAAAAGTAATTGAAGAATTTTATAATTATACTCTTCTTTAGATTATACCATAAAATCATGCGCAGGTAAAAAAAGTTGGTAGATTTCTGTAAGAAATTGACCTCCCGGAAGAACCGGCCGACAGCCGCTGGCCGTCTAATCTTGGCGGCTGTAAAAACGTCTCAAAAAGTGGAATTAAATAGATAGAACCTATTGACAAAGTATGAAATTGATGGTATTATCCTTTCAACCTACTAAGTTGATTTGATTTAAGAAGGGAGAACGTATCATGATGATCCCGTCTGTCAGCTGCACCTTGTCTGTGGAAACGCGCATGTATCACATGTGCAAGTGTTGTTGCGCGCACAAACAGGATAAGTTCTCCATGATGACGAATCAGGCAAGACCATAGGCTTTTGTGCCTGTAATCGTAATCTCATGCGATTTACCGGGGAGCTTATCCAGGCTTCCCGGATTTCTTTTTGGGGAGGAAACCCCATGTATGATTTTGAACGACTCATCAGAGACAGCTGTCGTTTCGGGCGAATGTGCTGGGCGTGCATCCCCAGATGACCTAACACGCATTAGCTTGAAAAACGAAAGGGAAATGATGATTATTCATAACTATAAATTCGAAACGCTTCAGCTCCATGTCGGTCAGGAGCGGCCTGATCCTGCCACCGATTCCCGTGCGGTTCCCATCTATCAGACAACCTCCTATGTGTTCCGGGATTCCGGCCACGCGGCTGCCCGCTTTGGCCTGGCGGATGCAGGCAATATCTACGGCAGACTGACCAACTCCACGCAGGATGTGTTGGAAAAACGCATCGCAGCACTGGAAGGCGGCGTGGCGGCATTGGCACTGGCCTCCGGCGCAGCGGCCATCACCTACGCCATTGAGGCTGTGGCGCAGGCAGGCGACCACATCGTTGCACAGAAAACCATCTACGGCGGCAGCCATAATCTGCTGGAGCACACGATGCCCCGCTGCGGCATCACCACTACCTTTGTCAATGCCCACGATCTCGCCGAAGTGGAAAACGCCATTCAGAAGAACACGAAGGCCATCTACCTGGAGACGCTGGGCAATCCGAACTCAGATATTCCCGATATCGACGCCGTCGCAGCCATCGCGCATAAGCACGGCCTGCCGCTGATCATCGACAATACCTTCGGCACACCGTACCTGGTTCGCCCCATCGAGCACGGCGCGGACATTGTGGTGCACTCCGCCACGAAGTTCATCGGCGGACATGGAACCACTCTGGGCGGTATCATTGTGGATTCCGGCAGGTTTGACTGGAAAGTCGGTGGGAAATACGCGCCCATCGCCGACCCGAATCCCAGCTATCACGGTGTCAGCTTTGCGGATGCGGCTGGATCAGCGGCGTTTGTGACCTACATCCGCGCTGTTCTGCTTCGTGACACTGGCGCGGCGATTTCGCCGTTCAATGCATTCCTGCTTTTGCAGGGGGTGGAAACATTGTCTCTCCGTCTGGAGCGCCACGCCGAGAACACAAAGAAAGTGGTCGAGTATCTCACACGCCATCCCAAGGTTGCGCGCGTTAACCATCCGTCCCTGCCGAACCATCCCGATCACGCGCTTTATAAGAAATATTTTCCCAATGGCGGGGCATCCATTTTCACTTTTGACATCAAGGGCGGTCGGGAGGAAGCGCATAGGTTTATCGACAATCTTGAGATTTTTTCGCTGCTTGCCAATGTGGCGGATGTGAAATCTCTGGTCATTCACCCGGCAACCACGACGCACTCCCAGTTGACCGAAGAGGAGCTGCTGGATCAGAGAATTCATCCCAGCACCGTCCGCCTGTCTATCGGCACGGAGCACATTGACGATATCATCGCCGATCTGGAACATGGTTTTGCCGCTTTGAAATAAGGAGGATTTGTGATGCGCCGAATCTGTATTCCACGCAGACCCGGTTTTCGATGTTGATAACTTTCTGGTTTGCATAAAAGTCAAAACAAGAAATGAGAGGAGATTAAGATTATGCCTAATATTTATACTTCCGCAGATCAACTGATCGGCAAAACCCCTCTGTTGGAACTGACTCACATGGAAGAACGGTTGGATCTCAAGGCGAAGATTTTGGCAAAACTGGAATATTTCAATCCTGCGGGCTCAGTAAAAGATCGCATTGCCAAGGCGATGATTGATGACGCGGAAGCTTCGGGGCAACTGAAACCCGGCTCCGTTATCATCGAACCCACTTCTGGCAATACCGGTATTGGCCTTGCCTCGGTGGCCGCCGCAAGAGGATACCGTATCATTATCGTCATGCCGGAAACCATGTCTGTGGAGCGCCGCCAGTTGATGAAGGCGTATGGGGCGGAGTTGGTACTGACCGAGGGTTCAAAGGGCATGAAGGGGGCCATCGCAAAAGCGGAAGAATTGGCGGCGGGAACGCCGAACAGTTTTATTCCCGGGCAGTTTGTGAATCCGGCCAATCCAAAGGCACATTTTGAAACCACTGGACCGGAAATCTGGGCAGATACCGGCGGCAGAGTTGATTTCTTTGTTGCCGGTGTGGGTACCGGCGGTACGATTACCGGTGTGGGCGAGTTCTTGAAATCTAAAAATGGATCCATTAAGGTCGTGGCCGTTGAGCCGGAAAGTTCAGCTGTCCTTTCTACCGGCATTGCAGGCGCCCATAAGATTCAGGGCATTGGGGCAGGCTTTGTGCCAGATGTACTGAATACGAGAGTCTACGATGAAATTGTCACGGTTTCCAATGACGATGCGTTTGCAACAGGCGGACAGATCGGCAGATTGGAGGGAATTTTAGTTGGCATTTCTTCTGGCGCCGCTGTAAAGGCGGCCATTGAGCTTGCAAAGCGTCCGGAAAATGAGGGAAAAACCATTGTGGTTTTGCTTCCGGATACTGGTGACCGCTATTTGTCCACGCCTCTGTTTGCTGAATAAATGCAAAAAAGCCTCCGATAGAAATACCGGGGGCTTTTGCTGCGGTTTGGAGTGTCACATCATGGTGTCACCCAACTTCTATTACGAGGAAAACGGGCAGAGACGTTCATCTGAACCGGACTGCGCGGATTAGACGAGGGCGGCCTGCACAACACTGCGCCGCAAAGACCGACATCTTTTGAAAAGAGAGAAAGTATCATGACAGAACATCAAAAAATTCTCGTCGCCATGAGCGGCGGCGTGGATAGCTCCGTATCCGCCTGCCTGCTGCAGGAAGCGGGCTATGACTGCGAAGGCGTGACCATGCGGCTGTACCGCAATGAGGACATCGGGTTAAGCCGTTTCCATACCTGCTGTTCCAAAGCGGACATAGATGATGCCGCGGATGTGGCCTTTTCACTGGACATTCCCTTCCATGTGGCCGACTTCACCGCAGAGTTTCGTATGGATGTCATCGAACCGTTCATCTGCACCTATGAATCGGGCGGCACACCCAATCCCTGCATTGAATGCAACCGACACATGAAGTTTCACCACCTGCTGGACTTTGCCGCGAAGCATGGCTGTGACGCCATTGCCACAGGCCACTATGCCCGTATTGACTATGACCCGAAACAAAATCGATGGCTGCTGAAAAAGGCGGTGGACGAAAGCAAGGACCAAAGCTATGTCCTCTATATGCTGACACAATTGCAACTGGCTCGTATCCGCCTTCCTCTTGGCGGATTACAAAAAATCCGGGTACGGGAATTGGCAGAGGCTCGCGGGCTGACCAATGCCCGTAAGCATGACAGTCAGGACATCTGTTTTGTACCGGACGGAGATTATGTTCATTTCATGGAGCAGTACACAGGTCGAACCCATCCGGCAGGAGATTTTCTCGATCTCAAAGGGATGGTCGTTGGCCGCCATCAAGGTGCAGTACGTTATACGCTGGGGCAGCGAAAGGGACTGGGTCTTGCCATGAACGAACCGGTCTATGTCTGTGATAAGTGTATGGCGAATAATACCGTTACCGTGGGACCCGAGCAGAATCTGTACAGACAGAGTTTGCTGGCCGGAGAAGTCAACTGGATCCCTTTTGATGCGCCGGCGGGACCGCTGCGTGTCACAGCATGTATCCGCTATCATCAGAAAGAACAGCCCGCCACCGTGTCCATGACGCGGAACGGGAAGCTGAGGGTCGTATTCGATGCGCCACAGCGAGCCGTCACACCAGGACAGGCAGTGGTGCTGTACCAAGGAGATTTGGTGTTGGGCGGCGGCACGATTGAGGAGGCTTTCTAAAGATGATCTATCTGGACTATGCGGCAAATGCGCCGGTGGAAGCACCGGTGCTGGATGCGTTTCTCACGGCGGAACAGACCTTTGTGGGCAATCCCAATTCCAACCACCCAGCCGGTCAAGCAGCACTGGCGGCAATGGAACGGGCAACAGAGTCCATTGCCGCCCTGCTGGGGGCGGAACCGAATGAGATCATTTACACTTCCGGGGCCACAGAAGCCAACAATCTTGCCATAAAAGGCATTGCCTACGCCAAGCGGCACACGGGGCATCATATTATTTCCACACCATTGGAGCACGCTTCTGTCGGTGGCAGCCTTACTTACCTGCAGGAACAGGGATGGGAAATCGACTTTCTGGACATTACCCGGGACGGAACGGCGGATCTGCAGCAACTGCGGGAACTGCTGCGGCAGGACACGGTGCTGGCGGCCATCTGCGCAGTAGACAGTGAACTGGGTACGATCCAGCCATTAGACAAGATCAAGGCCATTTTGAAGGATTATCCAAACTGTCATCTGCACATTGATGCCACCCAGGCCTTTGGCCGTATTCCGGTTTCTTTTGCAGGAGTGGATACATTGAGCCTGGCGCCCCACAAGTTTGGCGGACTCAATGGCAGCGGCCTGCTGCTGAAACGGAAAAACCTTGTGCTGGAGCCACAGCTGCATGGCGGCGGGAGTACCACCATCTACCGCAGCGGAACCCCTGCCGCCGCGCTGGCCGTTTCCATTGAAACAGCTCTGCGACTGGCGCTGCAGCACCGGGCAGAACGATTCGAGCAGGCCGTGCTGTACAACCAAATGCTGCGGGAGTCGCTGATCCGTTATACCGGTGTCCGCATCAACAGCCCGGAAAATTCTGTGCCTCAAATTCTGAACCTGAGTGTACAGAATGTGCGAGGAACCGTCTTTCAAAGGATGTTGGCCGAACGAGGGGTCTGCGTATCTGTTAAATCAGCCTGCTCGGCCCAGGGGACACCTTCCGGGGCCGTTTTTGCGGTCAGCAAAGACCGGAAAAACGCTCTGTCATCGTGGCGCGTCAGCATCAGCCACCGAACCACAGAGGACCAACTGTCGGCCTTCCTGCAAATTTTTGACGATTGTTACCGGAAGCTGACTGGGAAAGAAGGCGCCATATGAGCCGCGAGCTGACGCAACTGAAGCTGATCGAGCGCAGTATTCTCAAAAAGTACCGCAAAGAACTGTGGCGGCCATTTACATACGCCGTCAAGCGGTACGAACTGATCCAGCCGGGAGATAAAATCGCGCTGGGCCATCATTTCAATGATGTGGTGGAAATGACCGTGATAGGGATGTTTTGCGGTTCTCAGTTGCAGGTCGTGCCGCCCAAGCTTCACAGCACGAACTTTGAGGGAATGGAATTGATCCGTCCGCTTTACTGCGCCCACGAGGAGGATATTCTGGCGTGGAAGCGATACGATGAGCTGGAGTTTATCCAGTGCGCCTGCCGATTCACAGAAAAGTGCGCCATGCGCGATAACGGCGGCGGAGGTTCCAAGCGGCAGGAGGTCAAGACGCTCCTGAAGCGGTTGATGCGAGACAGTCCCAATATAGAGAAGAGTATCTTCAACAGCATCCATGCTGTCAGGCTGGGTACTATGGTGGCGCACAAACACAATGGGGTATTTCACACCTTCCTGGATGGCCACAATATAAACAAGATAAACAATTCCTGAGAATTGTCACTCGAAAAACAAGGAATAATCAGATCAAATGCCAAATCAGTTTTTAAGGACGGAGCTTTTGTTAGGGAAAGAAGTCGTGCGGAGCCTGCAGCATTCACGAGTTGCTGTTTTTGGAATCGGGGGAGTTGGTGGATCTGCAGTTGAGGCATTGGCGCGAAGTGGTATCGGTGCATTGGATTTAGTTGATGATGATCGGGTTTGTCTCGCAAACTTAAACCGACAGATTTTTGCGATTCGAAGTACGGTTGGAAAATACAAAGTGGATGCGGCGGCAGCAAGAATTGCCGAGATCAGCCCAGACTGTTTGATTACAGCCATAAAAGCATTTTATCTTCCGTCTGTTGAAGGGCAATTTGATTTTTCTAAATATGACTATATAATAGATGCAGTTGATACAGTATCCTCAAAAATCGAGTTGGTGATGCAGGCCAGGCCGCCCATGTGCCTATTATCAGCTCCATGGGTGCCGGAAGCAAATTGAATCCTGCTGCGTTTGAGGTGGCTGATATATACGAGACAAGCGTTTGTCCGCTTGCGCGGGTTATGCGGCTGAGAACTGAAAAAGCGCGGAATTCAGCAGATGAAGATTGTATATTCAAAAGAGAAACCGCGCAGGCCCATTGATGACATGGCAATTAGCTGCAAAAGCCGCTGCACTTGTCCGCCCGGTGCTGTCCATAAATGTACAGATCGCCGTGACATTCCGGGATCTACGGCTTTTGTTTCCCCGGTTGTTGGCTTAATGATTGCGGGTGAAGTTGTCAATGACCTTATTTTAGAGGCAGTAATTTAAATCTTAACCAGGGAAAAAGGAGGTTGGACCGACGTGATTTCAACACGCGGAAGATATGCCTTGCGTGTCTTAATTGACCTTGCAGAGCATCAAGATGCGGGTTATATCCCGATGAAGCAGGTTGCAGAGCGGCAGGAAATTTCGCTTAAATATCTGGAGCAGATATTA
>Ga0129310_1001938_pt1 | contig 16607 bp, 17 predicted proteins | sample Go1ome_2_FD_94433 | JGI IMG/M metagenome (GOLD analysis project Ga0129310, IMG submission 94433) | Western lowland gorrila individual fecal microbial communities from Wisconsin, USA - Go1022A metagenome | ecosystem: Host-associated > Mammals > Digestive system > Large intestine > Fecal | place...
AAGGGGTGGCATGGGAATGAAATGCGGTTGACGGACCTTTCCCGACCCCTTAAGGGGTAGTGTCCGTAACAAGCCCTTATAGGGCTTCATCAAACCACCGGTTCAACCGGTGGTTTTGATTACTCTTTTGAGTCATCATTAAGTTTATTGTAGACTGTCAGCCGCATTGTGATATAGCTGGCAAGTCCGCCGACCATGTTGGAGATGGGTTCTGCGATGAAAACACCTTTAACTCCCATACCAAGACGCGGCAGTATCAGTGTAAGCGGTATCACGATGATGACTTTTCTCAGCAGAGAGAAAAATATCGCACGTCCTGCCGCTCCCAGCGCCTGAAATGTTGACTGTCCCGCAAACTGGAACGACATAAAGACAAATCCGAAGAAATACAGCTTTATAGCGTCAACTCCCGGTCCTAAGATCGCGCTGTCGCTTGAAAAGATCCTGAACCAGAACTGTGGGAAGATCACTATCAAAAGCCATGCCGACACCGTGTATACCGCTCCCGCCAGAGTGTTGAAGCGTATCGACTGCTTTACACGGTCATACTTTTTGGCACCGTAATTGTAGCCCATGATAGGCTGTGAACCGTTGACCAGACCGCTTATCGGCAGGAAAAATACATCGCGTACCGAGTTTAGAACCGTCATGATGCCGACATAAAGGTCACCGCCGTATGTCTGCAAAGTTGAGTTGCAAGCCGCCTGAACAAAGCAGGCAGTACCCTGCATCACAAAATTTGAAGTCCCCAGCTTGCAGATGTTTCCTGCAAGTCTGCTGTCGAAGCGGATATTCTGCCGTTTCAGACCAATGGGCGCTTTTAAGACAAGAAAACGCATTATCCAGACAGCTGAAACGATCTGACTGATGACGGTAGCCAGCGCTGCGCCTTTTATGCCCAGACCGAATACAAATATGAACAGCGGATCAAGCAGCATATTCAGCACCGCGCCGATTATCGTGGTGAACATGCCCGTTTTGGGAAAGCCCTGAGCGCTGATATAGCTGTTCAGCCCTGTGGTCAGCATCGAGAAAACGGTCCCTGCCATATAGATACGCAGGTAATCCGCCGCGTATGGGTAAGAACTGTCGCTGGCACCCAGCAGGTAAAGTATAGGGCGGCAGAAAAGATAACCGCTGACAGTAAGCACAGCCGCCCCTGCCAGCAGCATAAAGCATGAACAGCCCATTATTTTTTCAGCACGCGACTTGTCGCCCGAACCGTTTGCCATAGAGAAAAGCGGCACACCGCCCATACCGAAAAGTGCTGCAAATGCCACGATAAAAGTTATCACAGGGAAAGTAAGCCCCACACCTGTTAGCGCTATACTGTCACCGCCGTCCATGTGTCCTATGTAGATGCGGTCGACCACATTGTAAAGCAGCTGTACCAGCTGTGCCAGCATAAGCGGCAATGCCTGCGAAAGAGTGAGCCGCCAGATGGCACCTTTTGAAAAATCACGATCCTTTACTGTCACACTCACTGCCCATCACCGCCGTTTTGAAGATATTTTTGTATCATCATCAACTCTTCGAGGGCGATACAGTGCTTGAAACTGTTGGTCTTGACTGCTTCGATACAGTATTCAAAGTCCACCCAGCGAACACTGTCAACTTCTTCCTTTTGAAGAATGAAGTCTTTTTCGTCAATATCGCGCCACATAACAAAGACTTTTGAAACCTGCCTGTCATGAAATTCTTTTCCGAAAAATACATCGTCACTGATGATAGTACGTTTGCCGCAGCTTGTGAGTTCCTCAGCCAAAGCATCAATGCCAAGTTCTTCTTTCAGTTCTCTCAGCGCAGATGGTACGTAGTCAACGCCCGCAGGGATATGCCCCGCACTTGAAATGTCATAGCACGCGGGATAAGAAGACTTGTTTTCAGCGCGTTTCTGTAAAAGTATCTGCACTTTACCGCCACACTTTCTCAGCAGCCAAAGGTGTGCGGTGCGGTGGCGTATGCCATTTGTGTGGGCATTCTCACGGTCGATGATCTCGCCTGTAGGATCGCCGTTTTCATCGACGATATCCAGAAATTCCATATACTTACCTTCTTTATAACAAAACTATTTTTATTATAGCACTTTAACATCGGCTTTTCAAGTACGAAAGATGAATTTCAGCGATTGACTTTTTGAACTGCCCGTGTTACAATAAACATGTTTTAAATAATATGACTATCCCTTTAGCACACCAACTAAAAATGCGGTAAACAAAAGTATAATTGAGCGCCATACGCCAAGAACCTTAAGTTCTGTATATCCGCTGTTTTTGTGGTGTGTCAGCGGGATAACCACATTAAATAATAGTTAACGAGGTGTTTTGCATGACTGAAAGACTCTATGATAACAGCAAGCTGACGACTTTTGAAGCCACCGTCACATCATGTTCTCCTGCGGGCAAATACTATGAACTGACACTTGACAGATCGGCATTTTTTCCTGATGGAGGCGGGCAGAAAGGCGATGTGGGGCTGATAGACAGCGTTAAGGTCTTAGATACATATGAGAAAAACGGCGAGGTCGTACATAAATGCACTGCTCCCATAGAAGCGGGCATGCAAGTCTGTGGTGAGGTCGATGCTGATATCAGACTGCGCCGCATGCAGAACCATTCCGGCGAACACCTGCTTATGGGGTTTATCCATCGTAAGACAGGGTTTGAGAATGTCGGTTTTCATCTGGGTTCTGATGATGTGACACTTGACCTTGGTGGAGTTATCTCAACGGAAACTCTCATCGAGTGCGAATTTCTTGCTAACAAAGCAATCGCCGCCGACCTGCCTGTCACCATTTCATATCCGGACAGCGAAAGTCTGAAAACCCTTGAATACCGCAGCAAGCTGGAAATGACTGAAAATGTCCGCATAGTTACCATTGAGGGTGTCGATGTCTGTGCCTGCTGTGCGCCGCATGTGGCATCAACAGGTCAGATAGGCATTATAAAGGTTTTGTCGGCTGAAAGCTACAAGGGCGGCACACGGCTGCATATTCTCTGCGGTCTTGATGCTTTTGAACTTATCAGAAACCGAATGGACGAGCTTTCCGCTATTTCAAGGCTTCTTTCAGCAAAACCCGAAAAGATATTAGAGCAGACAAAGCGTTTGATTGATGAGAACGATGCGCTGAAACGTCAGCTTGCAGATATCGAACAACGGAAAGCTGCGCGTATCATCAGTTCACTCAGTAACAGCACGCGCGGCAGTTTTTGCGTTTTCACAGAGGGGCTGAACACCGCATCTATGCGTGATATCGCCAATGAAGCAGTCAAACTTACGGATGGTGCCGCAGGCATTTTTTGTCAAAACGAAAACGGCTGGAATTACATTATCGCTTCTGATAGTCTGCCGCTCAGAAGTATGTCTGCGCAGATAAATTCAGCGCTTAACGGCAAAGGCGGAGGTTCGGATAAAATGCTTCAAGGCAGTTGTATGGCTGAAAGAACTGCCATAGAAGATGTCATCAAAAAACTTCACTGACGTAAAAAAACAGCTTGGCACTGCTGTACCAAGCTGTTTCCATTATTTCTTGATGAATTTGTGTGAGTTCACATCGTAAGTTTCTCTGCTCTTTCTGCCCAGAACGATATACAGTATCAGACCCGCTACTGCAATGCCCGCAACTGCGCCGATAATTATTAATACAAGGTTGTTTCTGACCGAACCTTTCTCCTTATCAGCATTTGAACTGTCTGTTGCATCTGCTGCCGATACCTCAGCTGAAGATGATACGGCGGCAGAATCTTCTACAGTGCTTTCTTCCGCAGGAACTTCCGAAGTCACGGGTTCTGCCGGGATATCACTTTCAAGCACCTTGCATCTCAGTGCATAAAGGTCGGTGCATTTTATTTTACCGTTGCCGGTGTCACCCACATAAACTATCGAAACACATGACATGTCATCAGTGCCGTAGGCATCGACCATGTCAGCGTAGTCAAACAGTGCAAAATTTTCGTTGTAGAGAACAGGGGATACCTTGCCCCATACAGTGCCGTTTTTAGCTTTGGGAGAAACCGTGTCATCAGTGCTCTGTAAAATGAATTCTACGGGAGCATTTGGGATATTTTCAGCCAGATCAGATTCAAACTGTGCTATGACCCATGTTTTATCAGTCATAGTGCTTGTGTCGAACTGGTCAACACCTATTGAAACGCTCTGCCCCCAGTTATCGGTTTCTTTAGGCTTGCGCGGGTGTACCCAGTTGGCATAAAGAATGTCATTTTCGACCATATCAGCCTTTGAGTAAACATCGGATGCCTCAAAACCTGTACAGGTAACAGCCTTGTCGCCTGCAAGTACATCGATAGAATAGACCATAGACAGGTCATTATCCCCAAGTGCTTCCAGTATAGCTGACTGTTCAAATACCGCTGCACCGTCCGCAAACTCACTTGCTTCGACCTCAGCCGAAGCAGGCTCACCGATGCCATTGTTGACATCTGCATCGGAATGCCAATAATTTAGCACCAGCTTCACAGGGCTTTCATCGCCCTCAGCACCGTCACAGGTAACGGTAATTTTTGTATCGTCCTTAAACTGAGAAGCCGCGAGTTCTCTTGAAGTAACGCTGAAAGTAACACCGTTTGAGGCTTCAACAGCCTTATTCGTATCGACCGAAACATCTTCTGCGTCAGCAGAAACTGCCCCAAATATAAGCACAGATACAGCTGCCAAAAGAATAGAAAAAGTTTTTTTCATTATACTTTCTCCTTTATATGAAATAATAAAATGATACTATATCATACTATTATTATACCACATCATGTTCGTTTAGTCAATTACGATATTCGGAGAATTAATTCATTTTAGCAAAAGTTTATATGTTATTATTCACAAATTCTATGTTAAATAATAATACATATACTGTAAATTTTGGGAGCTTATTGTTTGTATTTTTTTCGGTCGTCACAGCTTTCAGGCCTTATTATATTTTCAGCTGCTTTGACTGTCCAGCACTATGACCCTTTTGCCAACTTTTTTCAGTTCTTCGTCGTGAGTTACCATTATGACTGTTTTACCTTTTTCGTTCTGCTTTTTGAGTATATTTATTACTATCATGGCATTATCTTTGTCAAGCGAACCTGTCGGCTCATCTGCCAGTATGATATCACACTTTTTTATCATAAGCCTTGCCAGAGCAACTCTCTGCTGTTCACCGCCCGAAAGTGTGCAGAACTTTTCGTCTATCTTTTCGAGTATTCCCACTTCACGCAGTGCTTCTTCGATGGTAACTTCTGTGCGGTTTCTTTTGGCTACCATTTCAAGGTTTTTCCGCACTGTTCTGTTTTCGCTCAATGCGAAATTTTGAAACAAAAATCCAACTTTTTCACTGAAATACCTGACTCAGTTGATGTTTTTTGTGATGTCTGTTCCATCGACTCATAGTCATAACCACTTGCAGGCATAGCCGCCAGCATCGCCAGTGAGAGTGCACCTGCACAGCCCAAAGCACATATCTTCTTGATCAAATTCATTGTTGTGTTCCTCCATTTTATAATTTTACCTTTTGCAAAAGATCGCTTTGTTAACATGTTGATTATAACATGTACACAGTTAATTGTCAATACTTCACAATTCATTTCAAAACGAATTGTGCGTTATTAACAATTAACTTTAGACGTAAATGTTAAAATCTTACAAGGTAAGCTGAAAATATCAGTTTTTTTGCTGATATCTATATTATTGATCACATCATGAAACAGCCGTGTTTTCTGTTGATCTGTGAGTTTTTAACATGCTCGGCTGTTTATGTAAAAGCAAAAGCGACCAATCTCTCTTGGTCGCTTTGCTTGGTTAACATATAAAGGCTTATCGCCTTTTTGGGGAGTATAGGTTAGCAGGGAAAGTTCTGATAAAGAACGACTGCTGCGATGATGTCGAAGCGAAATTATCTCACAGTGACGGTAACTGCATGCTTTATAGACTGTTCAGCTGTCCACTCGCCGTTGACCTTAGCGGCAACAGCGACTTTGTAGGTCTTGCCCGCCGTGAGATTTTTGGGGGTGGTGTAGCTTGTTGCCGATGCAGATATGTTCTGTGTCTGTATGCGCCACTTGCCTGCAAGATATACTGCAATACCGTAGTTTGAAGCGCCGTCAACGGGCTTCCATGTAAATCTGATCTGATGATATTGTTCGCTGTACGCAACATCGGTTATTTCGGGATAAATATCAGAAATTGAGGCGTTCGCGGCAGCTGATGCAAGCACGATGTAATTCATGCAGCCTGCGGACTGCCCGTTTGCGCCGAGTTTAACGCTCTCGCCTGCATTTACTTTTTTAGAATAAAGAAGAAATGTAACATTGTTGCTTGTTTTTACTGTCCGGCTTGTTTTTGTGAAGCTGCCAAGCCATGACGGTACATTTGTCACACGGCTGTCAAGTCCCACATAAAGGGTAATATCTTTATTTGCAGTAACAGCAGCCTGCTCTTTTGAAGATGATTTTGCATCACAGGGAGTAAGTACAGCTTCCGCGCCAATTAGTGAGTCGGGAAGTTCTGTGACAGCGCATCTGTCGGCAGTTCTGTCACCGAACAGCACATCGCCTTTTTGCAGATATGTGTCGATGCCCCATGAGTTATAATAGTCGGTATCAATGACACTGACTTTGCTGATAAGAGTGCCTTTTATCGGTTCATAGCTGATAAGCTGTATATGATCGATGTTTTTTATCAGCATATCAGATTTATCGTAGGTGAAGCTGATAGAAACTGTATCTCCGATCTCATAGAACGAAAGGTCTTTGTCAGTGCTGTCAAAGTAGCCGCTGACAGGGAAGCGGTATGTGCCGTTGTTTTCAAAGGTTATGGCAGAATAGCCGTTCTGCTGTTTATTTATTGCTGTTATCTTGTCGGTAAATTCAGCTGTTGATGCGGCAGGCTGAACATTTTTCAAGTCAAATCTGCCTGCTTCATTTTTTAGCTTGCTCCATGTGTAGCGTGCAAAGTATTTGTCAAAAGTATTGATATAACTGCACGAACCTGCCATCATTATCGAACCTTTTCCGCCGGGAAAACCTCCGGGAGGAAAGCCGTCAGATTCGCCCTCACCGCCGTAATAATCTGGGAAACCGAAGCCGTGTCCCATTTCGTGCAGCAGGATATGCTGGGTGGTCGTGCCGTCAATAAGTCCCAGCACAGACTGATCTGAAAGTATCTGTCCGTAGTGATAACCGTAGCCGCCCATATTTATCATGCCTTTGATGCCATGAAGGTACATATCATAGCGGTTATCGTAGCTGCCGTTGTAGTTCCAGTTTTTATTGTTCCAGTGTACATAGCGCGAAAGAGCAGTAGGTTCGGCGGGCTGGATAGTCGGGACGCTTGAATTACCCATTCCGCTTGATACCATGTCATCATGCAGCCATGAAGTCGTGGTCTGTGTGTAGACCTTTTCGTCCGGCTGACGGTCAAGGATACAGCTTTCATCGAGTACAGCATACCCAACGACCTTGACATTTACGTGGTCGATCGGCCAGTCATCATATCCCACAAGGCAGTCATTCCACTTGTTTATAGCTTCTTCAAGCATTTGCGGCAGCTTTTGTCTTTGTGCCAGCGTGATCGGTTCGTAGGACTGCCATATCAGTATGTATTGCAGTGTGCCGTTGCCTGCGATGATCTGATCGTAGATGGTAGACCATGCTTCACATGAACGCTCCGTTTCGATACGATTTTTCCAGACCCAGTCGCAGGCAGTAAGATAATCCTGCGGGATATCTGAGATCGTTTCCGCAGATGCCGATACGGAAACTGATGCAAGCGGTAGAATATGTGAAGTCAACGGCGTCAGATAAAGTGCTGCCGCTGCCAGCACAGCTATGATATTCTTTTTCTGCATTGTTATTTCCCTCCTATAGCAATCCAACTTTTTAAATTCACAAAATCCAGTTGCAAAAGCTGGGATTTATGGGTTTTGTGACTGGATTTTGTCTGAATTTTAAGGCGGATTGCTATAAATGTCAGTTGTGGTATTAGTTTTGTTATTTCTTTAAACAAAACTTTTGTACTATTATTGTACCGCATCAGAAGCGAAAAGTCAATTCAATATTGTCCTGAATATCGCATTTTTATTTCCAATGATTGTAATATTATCTTGATTATTATAAATTGTTATGATATAATAGTACAATAGATAGGGACACAATGTCCCGCATGAAATGTGTTGAATAAGCGGTAAATGTTCAGGTATAGAAGGGGAGGGAAGGCATGTGAGTAAAAAACCTATTATCGGGATAGTTGCACCTGTGCTTTCAAGAGTATATGTTCAGGATATTTTGCGCGGTGCGATCAGTCAGCTAAGACACTGCGGCTGTGATGCGGTCATTATTGCGCCACTGATACAATTTGAAAATAATGTTCAGGCGCATGCAAAGGCTGAACGTGAGATATTCCGTATGATCGGTGCAAAGGATATTGATGCCTTTCTTTATCTGAAAGATGATACGACTATGGGTGCTGCCGTTATATCAGATATAGAACATCGACTGCTGGAAACGCAGAAATATGTCATGACAGTTGACGAGAGCACACACCCTGTTTTTGACAGCACGCAGTATGATGATTATGATGAGTTTGGAAAAGTCGTCGAGCATCTTATAGAGGTTCACGGATACAGGCGAATATATTGTCTGACAGGTTGGAAGGACTGCTTTCAGGCACAGACAAGACTGCGAGCGTGGAAAGACCGCATGACTCAGCATGGACTTTATTTCGATGATACCTATTTTGAATACGGCACATTCTGGTATGATTCTGTCATGCCTTATGCCGAAAAGCTGCTTTCAGGTGAATTACAGATGCCTGAAGCTATAGTCTGCGGCAATGATGTTATGGCTGTTGCACTTATCAAGACCCTCATCTCAAGAGGTGTACATGTGCCTGACGATGTTGCGGTGACAGGATATGACGGGTACCCGTTTACTGCAAATGTTGATGTAACGCTGACGACATATGTGCGTAATAATTTTCAGTTGGGTGCAGATGCGGTACGCCGACTTTATCGCAATTTGACAGGGCTTTTATGCAGTTCTGTGGAAAGTCAGAAAAGCGGATTTCTGATAGGGAGTTCTTGTGGCTGCACCAATATTCCGACAAAACAGCTGTCTGTTGACCCTTGTGTAACGATCCCGCGAATGTGGTCGGAGTACACGTTCGGCATCAATATGGCTCCTGCTCTGGCACAGGCAAAAAATGTTTCGGATTTTCTGGCGTGTGCGCTGTATCACAGCAAAGATATCTACCATATTCAAAGGGTAGGGATATATCTTCGCGGACATTCGGGAGAATATGTCTTTGCTGCCACCTGCAAGGCTGACGGGACTCCGCAGATACACCGCTGTGATATGTCTTTAGATAGCGCATCAGCATTCCTTTCAGGCACAGACGATCCTGAAACCGTGTTTGTTTCTCCGCTGCATCTGAATGAAAAGCAGTTCGGGGTCATATCTGTATCATTTGGTGAGAATGACCGTGTTTACGATGCAGGCTGGCTTAACTATGTTACTGTGTTGACGCAGGCACTTGACAGGCTTTATTCCGAATGTTCTGATGAACTGAACAGTACTTCCGAAACTGAACAGGGGCACAGGCGTTCGGCGCTGAATGAAAAGCTGATCATGCTGCGTAAAAAGCTGCGCGAAACATCTGCCGAACAATGGACGGTCGATGCACTTTGTAAAGAGAGCGGGCTGTCAAAAAGCACTTTGCAAAAACATTATAAGCAGCTGTTCGGAAAAAGCATGTTTGAAGACCTGATAGATTTTCGCGTAGAAGAGGCAAAGCGCCTGCTTTCCGAAACGGATCACCCGCTTTCAGAGATAACTGTTATGTGCGGATATTCTACAGAAAGCTATTTCATGAAGCAGTTCAAGCGCATCACCCATCAAACGCCATCGGAATACCGTTGGCTTCACCGAACAAAAAAATAAGCTGTCGGACATGTGGCTGGGACTGATTACAGAAAAATGATCCGTGTTGTATGCTTTGCATTGTTCTATTATCAGTACGTTGTTTGAATTACACAATTAAATGTTATTATTAATATCAGATATCACGAAAACTATATGAACAAAAATGAAATATCCGATTTGTTATTGACAAATATATGTGGCTTTGTTATGATTTATAAATGGAATTATAATCTATCTCCGAAAAATGAACTATAGCAATCCGCCTTAAAATTCAGACAAAATCCAGTCACAAAATCCATAGATCCGAGTTTTTGCGACTGGATTTTGTGAATTTAAATAGTTGGATTGCTATAATAGATCGGAAATGACTATAATAAGCGATAAGTGAGTTTGATTATGATAATGAATAAAAAGAAACTAATTATCCCTTTGATGATTTTCACTGCACTTATTACAGGTTGCGGCAGTTCTGAAACAGACGATGAACCTGATCATGATGACCTTTATGCGCCATTAGAAAACGAGTTTGAGATAAAAGAGGGCACATATCAGAAAAAGAACAGCGAAGAGAAGATAATTATTATCGATCAATCCCATTTACAGCTTTCTGATATGGATTTTCAAGGGTTGATAGATCATTATAAGAGTGCATATTCTGAATTTGGTTGGGAGCCGGATGAAAATACAATAAATGATATCCAAGAACCTCGCATCTACAAAAGCTATGATTTTGAAAATGAAAAGCGGATTTGTCCCATACTGTTTGAAAACTCCGAAGGAAATCCTGTGATTGAATATTTCGATACTGACGGCTACTCGCTTGTGTATTTAAAAGAGGAGTATTTTTTAATAAATGAAGACGAAAATTAATGCGCTTTTACTTATTGCTTTTGTGGTCGTTGCAGGAATATTGAGTTCCTGCGGTGAAACGCAGAATGATGAAATGCAGGATAATGTTGGGTTCAAAGATGGCATTTATATCAAAGAAGGCACATATCAGAAAAAGAACAGCGAAGAGAAGATAATTATTATCGATCAATCTCATTTACAGCTTTCGGATATGGATTTTCAAGCGTTGATAGATAGATACAAAATCGCATATTCTGAGTTTGGCTGGGAACCGGATGAAAATACTATAAACGAAATACAGGAGCCACGCAGTTATGAAAGCTACGATTTTGGGGATAAAAAGAGTATTAGTATGAACCTATTTGATAACTGGAACTCTTCTCCGGTAATAGGATACTTTGATACTGACGGCTACTCGCTTGTGTATTTAAAAGAAGAGTATTTTCTGATAGACAGTGAAGAAGAATAACTATTGTTGAGAAATAGGCGGGGCGACCTGCTTATTTCTCTTCTGTTTTAGGGTGAAGATATGAATAACTGTATTATAAGGATAAAAGACCTAAGCAAACGCTTCGGCAAACAACAGGTGCTTGATAAATTGACGCTTGATATAGAAAAGAATACCATGACAAGCATCACAGGTGCTTCGGGCAGCGGCAAGACGACTCTGCTGAACATTCTCGGCACACTTGAAAAAGCCGATGAAGGTCAGATTATGGTAGATGGCTCGGATATAACGGGCTTCGACAAAAAGGCTGTGTGCGAATACCGCAACAGAATGATAGGTTTTGTTTTTCAGGCGTTCTATCTTGAACCCGCCTTTGATGTCTACAGGAATATTGAAGTGCCGCTGCTTATACGCAATGACAAAGAAGACCACAAGCGACGCATCGAAGAGATGCTGAGTGCTGTGGGGCTTGAAAGCAAGATACATGCAAAGGTTCATAACCTTTCAGGCGGCGAACAGCAGAGAGTCTGCATAGCTAGGGCGCTGATAAGCAAACCGAAGATACTGCTGTGTGACGAACCATGCGGAAATCTTGACAGCGTAAACAGCAGCAACATAGTCAAGCTGCTGCGCAAACAGACGGAAAACGGCACGACGGTTATAATGGTCACCCACAGTCATGAAGACGCCGAATGTTCTGACAGGATAGTGACGCTGTGTGACGGCAGGATAGTTGACGATGAGGGTATGAGATAAGATGTTCAAATTTGTAATTTCTGAACTGGGCGTGCTGAAAGGACTTGTATTCTTCTATATGGTCATATTCATTTCGCTGTATATCGTTATCACCGTTCTGCTTAATATTTCGGTATCCATTAACAGATATACGGATGACCTTATCAGCGAAAATACCAAAGGTCTTAGTTTCGATGTGACTTTCAGCTACAAAAAAGACACCGACCTCAGCGAGTTTGCAGATTATATCGCTTTCGGTGATAAAAAGCTGATATACGGTGACGATACACTGAGGAACGTTACCATATCGGACGGCGTACATGAAACACAGCCTGCGGCAGGTACGGCAACTTCTTTTATATACGGACTCAGGGGCGTTACAGAACGAAGGTCATATAAGTTTATAAGGCGCGGCAGCTACCCCGATCTGCTTGTACCCGAAAACAATAACGGCAAGATATGGATATCAGACAAACTTGCAAATGCAAGCGGGCTTGAACAGGGAAGCACTGTCAGCCTAAGTTCGGAGCAGTTTAAAAACAGCCATGAACTTGAACTGGCGGGCATCTTCAAGCAAAACAGCTGCGATGCCGATTTTTTAATGTCCTTTGACAGCTGCCTTGAGATATTGGATAGCGAAGGTTATTCAACAAGATCGCGCAGATATCTTTCTGCATAACGATAAAAAGGCGTTCGGTGGCGATAATGATGTCTATGGGCATGAGTTTTGGCGAAATGCACTTCATATATCAGCTGAATTTCCTAAAACTGCTGTTTGTTTCAATGGGCATCGCGGCGGCAGGCTCATATTTCTTAGTCACAAGGATAATAAGAGGGGCGCTGTACGATCTCGGCAGAGGTTCGCAGATAAACAGCACTCAGATATTGGTAACGATAGGCATCACTATAGCGGTACTGCTGATCTTATCCGAATTGCTGATGGCGGTGATCTTCACAAGTACGCTAAAACGCAGTTCGGAAGCAGACTGTCTGCGGGTATGAATTTTTGACTGAAAATGTGATAGTTCAAGAAGAAGGAAATTTATCTGGATCAATAAACGCTCATCGGTTTTACGGTGAGCGTTTTCGTTTAATCACATGCCATCAGACCGGCTATCATCAGGTCGTGGTCGGTAGTTATTTTGAAATTCATCGGCTCGCCCTGAACGATGTGTATAGGGTAGCCGCATTCAGTCATTATACCGCAGGTGTCAGTCAGCTGACTGAGTTTCTCCTGACCCAGCTTGTCGATACATTCGCACAGCGCCGATATTTCAAAAGTCTGAGGTGTCTGGGCGCGCATAAGTTCGCTTCGTTTCAGGTTTTCGCTGACTGTAAGAGAGTCGGTCGTTCTGATAATAGTGTCATCTGATGGGATATATGTACCGCAGGCAATGTTTTTCTTCGCGCATTCGATATTATCGCGAATTATCCGCTCGCTGATGAATGGACGCACAGCATCATGGGTGACGAGGATATCGCCTTTATTCGTGCCGAATATACCTGTTATCTCCCGCAGGATATTAAGAACTGTTCCATTGCGGTCCTGCCCGCCTGTTACCAGACGGACACGCTTTGTGCTGACATCAAATTCTTCCAGCAGTTTGTCAGCATAGTCATACCATGCAGGATTTATACCGATGTAGATACGTTCTATCTCACCTATCTCTTCAAAGGCGCGGACAGTCCTTATAAGGACAGGCACACCGCCTATTTCGATGAACTGTTTCGGCTTATCTGCATTTTTTATCCTTGTGCCGCTTCCGCCCGCGACTATACCTGCGAAAATCATATTACCCCTCCTTTTTTGGCTGACTGTATTCACTTTTCAGCATGGCAAATATGTAGAGATCGTTATACTTATCGGGATCTTCCTTGCGCGGAAATACCTGTTTATGCTCGCCTTCTATCCGCATGCCCAGCCTTTTTGCAAGACTTGCCGAACGCTTGTTGCGCGTATCTATCTCGGCGATGATGCGCCGCACCCCAAGTTTGCCGAAAGCGTATCCCATAAACGCATGAACGCTCTCGCAGGCATAGCCCTTGCCCTGAAAAGCCATGCCGAAGGTGTATCCTATCTCAGCCGTGCCGTATTTTTGGCGTGAAAAATAGATCTTGCCTATCACCTTGCTGCCCAGCACCACCGCGAAAAATTCATCGCTTGCGGCAAAATTTTCAGCTTCTTTTATGCATGCCTCTGCGGTGAAAGTTTCATACGGTTCAAAATACGTCACCTCAGGGTCGGTCAATATCTCGGCGAGGTCGCCGCTGTCGGCGGGCATGAATTTTCTGACTGTCAGTCTTTCAGTCCTGAGTATCTCTTCCATTAGGACACCTCCCGTCAGTATACAACAAACGGGCGATAAGTTCGCCCGTTCAGATAAACTAAATTAGTTGCCCTTTTTGATATCGTACTTGTCAAGCAGAGCAGATATCTTCTTGTGAGGATCGATGACCTCCGAGATGGAAGCATCATGATTAAGTGCAGCGATGTAATAAGCGATGTACTTAGCCACATCAACTTCATGGAACCACTCCCTCTGAAGCAGTTCAGGAGTACGGTATGTGAGGTTTGTGCCGAATACGCCATCAATAATGCCATCAGCAAATGCCTTGTCAAAAGATGCAAGACCGTTTGTGAAGATAGCATAAGTAGCATAGCAGTATATCTTGTTTGCATTTCTCTTTTTGAGTTCAACTGCAACTTCCAGCATTGACTCGCCCGAAGAAATGATGTCGTCAGCAATGAAAACGTCCTTGCCCTTAACGTCATTGCCCATATATTCGTGTGCAACAATGGGGTTTCTGCCGTTTACAACGGTGGAGTAGTCGCGCCTTTTGTAGAACATACCCATGTCTACACCCAGTACAGATGCGTAGTACATGTTTCTGTTGATCGCGCCCTCGTCGGGGGAAACTATCATAAAGTGTGCCTTGTCGGGTCTGAAATCTTCAAGGCTCTTGAACATGGCTTTAAGCACCTGATATGAAGGTATGATGTTGTCAAAGCCCATCAGCGGAACTGCATTCTGCACTCTGGGATCGTGTGCATCAAAAGCCAGCACGTTCGATACGCCCATAGCCTGCAATTCCTGAAGAGCAACTGCACAGTCCAGCGATTCACGATAGTTTCTTCTGTGCTGTCTGCCGCCGTAAAGTGAAGGCATGATAACGTTTATCCTGTGGCACTTGCCGCTCGCAGCCTGTATTATACGCTTGAGATCCTGAAAATGATCGTCGGGCGACATGTAGTTCTCGTGACCGAAATAGTCATATTTTACGCTGTAATTGCCCATGTCGCAGAGAATGAACAGATCGTTGCCGCGTACAGTCTGCTTTATAAGACCCTTGCCGTCACCCGAAGAAAATCTCGGGCACTCAGCCTCGACCAGAAATGTATCCTTAAAGAAATTGTCCTCGTTCGCCCACTTTACCAGATAAGCGTTGACCTTCTCGCCAAGCTCCTTCGCACCCGCCATCGGGATAAGCCCGAGGGGAGCTACTCTCGAATCGTTGTCAAATAAAATCTTGTCAGCACTACCCATTATTATATATACCTCCATCTATAAATGCGGTCAGTTAGCCTGACCTACATTTACATTATAACTGATATTTCCCTCTTTTACAAGGGGGTTTGCAGAAATTTAAAGATTTTTCACCTTTTTTACAAAATTATACTCTATAATAAAAGTAAATTTTACAGTTGGACTATTGCAGTAACAAACTGTATAAAAGTTGTGCAAACTATATAAAATAGGTAATGGAGTATATATTTTGCAGGATTGGATTTTAAAAATTGCAAAAAAGCCCTTTACAAAATCCGAATGATGGTGTATAATGTTTATTGTGATAAATCCAAACATTTTCGGAGGTAAGAAAAATGATAGTTACTTGTCTTGACCTTGAAGGCGTATTAGTGCCTGAGATATGGATAGCTTTTGCGGAAGCCAGCGGCATCCCCGAGCTGAAGAAGACTACAAGAGATGAGCCTGATTATGACAAGCTGATGCAGTATCGTCTTGCAATACTGAAAGAGCATGGTCTGGGACTTAAGGAGATACAGGATACCATCGCAAAGATAGACCCGATGCCCGGCGCTAAGGAGTTTCTTGATGAACTGAGAGATTGCTGTCAGGTGCTTATACTGAGCGATACTTTCACTCAGTTTGCAAAGCCTCTTATGAAGAAGCTGGGCATGCCTACTATTTTCTGCAATGAACTTGTTGTTGCAGAAAACGGTGAGATAACAGGCTATAAGATGAGATGCGAAAAGTCCAAGCTGACCACAGTAAAGGCACTTCAGTCCTGCGGTTTTGAAACTATTGCCAGCGGTGACAGTTTCAACGATCTGGGCATGATACTCAACAGCCGCGCCGGTTATCTGTTCAGAAGCACCGACAAGATAAAGGCTGATTACCCTGATCTGCCTGCTTTTGAAACTTATGATGAACTGCTCGCAGCTATCAAGGCTGAGATCGCTAAGTGATTTTAAATATTTATTAAGTTAATTTTAACTCCCGACATAAAATTTATGTCGGGAGTTTTTTGTATTAAGAAAACCCCCGGCTCTGCCGGGGGTTCCAAAAAGCTTTAGCTATGGGTAGAAAAAAAGAACCTCCTATGATAAAATAAGAGTAGGTCTGCCAACCGAAACTTAATGATCA
>Ga0129310_1001943_pt1 | contig 16577 bp, 13 predicted proteins | sample Go1ome_2_FD_94433 | JGI IMG/M metagenome (GOLD analysis project Ga0129310, IMG submission 94433) | Western lowland gorrila individual fecal microbial communities from Wisconsin, USA - Go1022A metagenome | ecosystem: Host-associated > Mammals > Digestive system > Large intestine > Fecal | place...
CTTCTCTTTTGCAGCAAACAGCGCATTCTGTGCATCGGTATTCTTCTGGTTTGCAGCTGCCTGATTCGACTTTGCAGTTTCGAGAACAGCTTCCCGATCCGTCCTTGCCTGCGTTGCCTATGTCAGGTTGCTGACCGCGTTATCCAGAGCGGTCTTCGCATCCGTCAGTGCCTGGTTGACCTTGTTGTAGTAGGTCATAAAGCGGTTTTCGTACTCATCGATGGTATAGGTTGTCCGGTCGGTGAAATTGTTCTTCCAGCCAAACTCCATTGCCACCGAGTCGCAGAGTCCTGCATGACCGTAGCCTACGATATAATCATCTTTCTGAACCAGGTTCTGATAGTGCCCGGTTGCTTTCCAGAATTTATCCTCGTCAGCATACTCACCAGTCTGCCCCTTGTCGTAGATCTCCTTCTCTTCATAGAAGGCATCTACGGAGCGATCGCCTGCATGGAATGCCAGGTTCTCGTTGGTAGCAAAGGCTCCGGTGTGCTGGATCTTGGAATAGTCGCTGGCATTGTAAAGAATGCCGTCCTGATAGTCCGCATTCAGCTCTGCCATCGCCATCACGATGTCGCTTACCCGATAATCCACAAGATCCGGGAAGTTGGTATCGTTCTTGCGAAGCGTGTTTGCCTTGCGGATCTGCTCGATGGCTCTCTTTACGTTCTCAAGACTGGTTGAGCTGTTCGCATTGCCGATCCGGATTGCCTTGTACATCTCCTGGCGGGTTTCCTCGGTATACTTATCGGGATATCCGATCAGATCCTTCGGAAGCTCACCCTTTGTCAGAAGGTTATAAGCTTCTCTTGCAGAATCGTCTGTTGCTGCACTATCTGCAAAGAATCCTGCAGAACCAAGGTTGATGGTGCTCTGCGCATCGTCAAGAGCCTTCTGTGCATTGGCTACTGCCTGCTCTGCTGCGGAAATCACATCCGCACTGTCAGTAACAGCCTGCTCTGCTGCGCTGACGGCATTGTCTGCCGTTGACTTTTCTGCATCTGCTGCGGTCTTATCTGCAGCCTTTGCATCTGAATCTGCTGCCGCGGAGGATACTTCTGCTTCCTTTGCTTCCGCATCCTTTGCAGCGGCATCTGCATCTGCCTTGGCAGAATCACTTGCAGCCTGCTCGGACTTCAGCTCATCCTGGGCTGTTGTAACGTCTGCCTTTGCTGCATCCAGAGCCTTATTTGCTTCTGTCATAGCCGTTTCCTTCTCGGCAACGATCTGGTTTGCCTGAGAGAGAGCTGCATTTGCAGCATCATAGTTAGCCTTAGCGGCGTTCAGTGCTGCATTTGCTGCCTGAAAGTCATCCGATGCATTGGCAAGTGCATCGTCATAAACCTTCTGCGCATTTGCCATCGCGATTGCTGCATCGTTTGCGGCTTTCTTTGCTGCCTGCTGATTGGACAGAGCAGTATCGTACTCCGTCTTTGCAGCGGCACTTGCGGCATCCGCGGCGTTTGCTGCCTGTGCAGCATCCTGCTGCGCCTTGTCTGCCTCTGCAAGCTCAGCATCCTTTTCTGCCTTTTCTGTCTCAGCACTCTGGATAGCATCGTTCTTCTCGGTTACAAGAGCCTCTGCATCCTTCTGAGCCTGCTGAGCATTTGCCAGAGCCTCTGCTGCTTTGTCGAGGTTGTCCTTTGCTGCCTTATACTCCGGCGAAGACTCCTCTGCTGCCGCAAGAGCTGCGGTGTATGCCTTGTATGCGGCATCGTAAGCTGCCTGTGCGTTGTCCGCATTGGTCTTGGCTGCTGCCTGAATAGCCTCTGCCTGATCCGCTGCTTCCTGCGCCTTGTTCACAGCTTCCGTTGTGCTGCTTACCGCACCTACGGCATCGCTGACAGCCTGGTTTGCATCACGCTGTGCGTCCTCCGCCTTCTTTGCAGCCTCTTCCGCATCCTTAGCTGCCTGCGCCGCATTTGCTGCAGTCTCATCGGTTACACCGTTTTCAGTCGCCGTATCCTGAGCCTTCTGCAGGTTGCTCTCTGCTGCGCTCTGCTCAGCCTTTGCCTCTTCCGTTCTCTCCGGATTGGAAGCGATGGCATCCTGGTTTTCCTGGATATTGTTCTCTGCATTCGTTACAGAGTCCTGAGCGGCATCTGCTTCCTGCTGCGCGTTATTCTGCGCTTCCTTAATGGCATCCTGCGCTGCCGCCTCTGCCTGAGACAGCTCAAGCGAAGTATCTGCTGCGCAAACGGAAACGGTCGGTGCTGCTGCCATAGCACCTGCAAGAACAATGGCACCTGTACGAGTTAAAAACTTGTTATTCATTCTTTTATCTCCTTTTTGTGAGTTGAACGTTATTATTTGGGACAATAGAAATCTTTCGGATTACAAACAAAGACAGAAAGGACTTGATATTTTCCGGAAGATTTTCGCCACCCCCTTATTTCTTCCTGAGATCAAAAGCTTTTTGTGACGTGTTTTTCTGGAATCCGTTTTTCCTCTTTGCTTTGTACGTTTATTGTATGAATTCTGGCTGGTACAAAATATGAGGCGATGGCGAAAAGATTTGTGACATATTTAACGCGGAAAAGTATTGGATTTTCGGCATTTCCGGTAAAATCCGTCTTGCACTGTAACATAGTGGCAGTCCAACTCTTTTGCTAAAATGGATACAAGGATGAGAGCCCTGCCACAGGTATGTCTGAAAAGCAGCGGGTATGGTATCATTTTTATTCGAACAGGCTCTTTGTTTGGGTTTGCTGTTCTATTTCATGGGGAGGGAGATTGCTATGTCGGAAGCAGATTCGTTTGTGGTTTTATGGAGAGACAATGAAGCAGAGAGTCCCAAGTGGTGCTATCCAAAAGATGACTTTGCCTTTGTTTATGAAAAAAACGGTAATAATTTCCTCCATGAAAAGCTTTTCGATGCAGAGCGCTATCTCATTTCAGATCCAAAGGTTGCTGTCACCAATTTTCGTGTTGCGTTTGAAAGCATAGGAATCTATGAGAAAGCATGGGAACAGAAATATTTCTTGGGGAAAGCAAAGCCTGTTACTCCTCCTCTTACAAAGAAGGAGCTTGAGGACGCAAAAGAGGCAAATAGCGCAAACAGCGCGAAAGTATCCAGAGAATCGCGTCCAGATGGCTTCACGAGAATGCCCCCTTCGCAGGAACCGCTATGCATTTTTACCGCATATAAATTTCTTGTCAGCCGTTTTTTATATAGACAGCAAAGAAGTTTCTTTGAAGCTAAGTACGATTTTCCAAAGGAGCTTCTTCCTTATGCATCTCAATCTGTGCTAGATCGTATACAAACAGAAGTACGACTCCTTGACCTTCCGTTCTTGTTATATTCCATTCTTTCTGAACTTGGTCCGCACCTCGGTAAAAGTGATGCGATTCCAGAACAGGAAATTGTTCTTGCGAAGCTATGTGCCAGACAGATGCTCTCGCTTTGCCGGATGCTGTTTCTTGAGGAAACTCCAACGGAAGCTCTGGCTCATTCTGCATTACAAAACATGCCAATCGACAGGTACCTTCTCGTACCAGGTAATCCTTTCTTTAATTTGGTTCTTCCTGACAAAGAACAATTATATGCAGAGGTAGAGCATGGCTATGCCAGAAGATTTTTTCTGGTACGGGCGGGTATGTCCAAAAGCAATCCTTATGCGCTGCATGACAAGGATGCAATTCGCAGCCTTCCGGAACTGACAACGCGGTTTCCGGAAAGCTGCCCCGTATATGCGGAAACAATCGGGAGCGGAAAAGAAGCTATGGGAATTTTTTCTCTTTCCGGCACGCCATTTCCGCTTACTCAAAAGGAGCTTTCTTATCTTACGGACAGACAGAGAATTGATGCAGCAGGAAGTCTGATCCGGACGGTCTACGGTATGCACAGTGCAAACCCTCCGTTTGCGCATAGAAGTCTTCGTCCGGAAATTCTTTTATTATGCCGGCATGGAAAACCCAAGTCACGAGTCTATCGAATTGTGATTGCAAACTTTGATTCTTCCAAGTTTTATGCGGAAGATACAGCCAAACTGAATGCTACGACATATGGCTATGTTCGGACCGTAGCAAAAGAATCTGAAGAAAGACAGTACCTTGCTCCGGAATGCAAAGACCCTGATTCGATCGATGATATGCACAAGATAGAGTATGCTTGCCGGGCGGACATTTATTCTCTTGGAAAAGTACTTTCGCTTGTCCTTCCGGATTCTGTAAAAAAGCCTGGCAGTGACTTTAGCCTTCTTATTGAAAGCATGTGTCAGGAGGATCCCAAAAAGCGACCTGATATTTCTGCTGTAAAAGAGATGTTTGACGCATATGCCTATCCGCCAAAGCTGATCCGGTCGCACTGCCTTTGCCGCGGGGAAAGAGAGAATCTTGAAGATACTATTTTTACCAGCGAGGAACAGCTTCACAAGGAAGAAAGAACTTATGTGCAGGAGCTGTCATCTTCATCATACTTTTTTGGTGTTACCGATGGGATCGGAGGATCCGTGGATGGCAGAAAAGCTGCCATTGAAACTGCCTCTCTTCTTTCGGAACATTTGAAAAATACCTTTCCGATTGACGCGAAAGCTCTTCCTTCTGATGAGGAACTTCAAAAAGTGGCAGAAGAAACCGATGCCGGTGTCAGCCGTATGCTGAAGGAGTCCGGTATTCGCAAAGGCGGCGCAGCGTTTGCAGCCGTTCTTATACAAAACGAGCAGCTTGTTTCTTTGAATGTTGGGGACTGCAAGGTATATCTTCTTCAGAAGTCCGGATGCCGGGTTCTTTCTATAGATGACTGTTCTTGCTTACGAAAGAATGAACTGACACAATATGCCGGCATGCAGCGCCTGATGCCGGGGCTTTGCCTGCAGGCGCATATTACAAGAGCGGATTTGTCTATCGGAGATCTGATATTAATTTGCAGCGACGGAGTCAGCGAAACTGTGTCCGAAAACGGACTCCGGGAAATGTACAAGACTTCGGGTGGAAGCCCTGAGCGCATGGAAGAACTACTCTATTCTTCTCTTTCTTCTCATACAACCGATAACGCTGCCGCTATCCTTGTAGGTCTGAAAAGAGTAGAATGACAGAGAATCCGGCGAATCTGCATGTGCAGATATCATAACTGCATATGCCAGAGTCGAACGATATTCAAATATCCATTAGGGGAGGGAGTTATGGACGAGAAATACTGTAAAAAACTGGTTGCCGATTGTTGGCCCGATCTTCGGCCTAAAGGCGCGATTGGTGGGAATGAGATGAGCAGCATCGTCTTTTCCTGTGACGTAATGCAAAACGGGAAGGAGAATCTCTTTGTTCCACGGCAGGTTGTAAAAGTCATTCTTGTAGAAGTAACCAAGAGCGACGAACAGCAGATTTCTACCATGGGCGTAAGCTACGACGCTTTTTATAAGGATAAGGTGCAAAAAGCTCTGCAGGAAGTAGAGATCATGAGAAATCTCATGAATCAGCCGAATATTGTCCGTATCAACGATTTTGGTAAATTTGAAGTTCAAAAAAAATCTGCCGGAACTGATGAAATGCATTTGCAGACCTATATTTTGATTCGTATGGATCAAATGACAGATTGTACGGATCTGATTCAGGACTATGCGATGAGGCCTGCGCAGAGTGCAGAGAAGTTTGCAATAAAACTCGCCGGCGATATTCTGAACGCACTTTCGATCTGCAATTACCTGGGGCTCATTCACAGAGATATCAAGCCGCAAAATATCTTTTACGTGCAGACAGGCGATCATATTACTTTTATGCTTGGAGATTTTGGAGTTTCCCGTTCGCTTCCTGCAAATAGCAGAACGTTAACGACAGCGGGAACTGCCCTCTATATCTCTCCGGAAATCAATGGAGGAAAACCTGCTGATGCAAGAGCAGACCTTTATTCTCTTGGTATTGTGTTATACCAGATCGTAAACCACAATCGTTTGCCATTAACAAAGAGCTATAAAGACGGACCTTTAACTCCAGGTATCCTGGATGCTGCACTTTCAAAACGATTGATAGATGGTGCACCGCTTCCTGATCCGGATAATTGTTCCAAAGAATTCGCTTCCTTTGTAAAAAAGCTTTGCGCATTCCGCAGCGAAGATCGTTTCGCTTCAGCAGATGAAGCATTAAAGACCCTTCGCCTTCTTCAGGCTGGAACGGTTCCGCACAAGGAAGTGCAGCCTCATGTGGAAGAAAAGGCTGAAACAAAGGGGAATCCGTCAGCGACTCCGGGTCCTGCCCCTGCTCCTCATATCGTTTTTGCCAATACCAAACCTTCTACGAAGCAGCCTGGCCGTAGCAAAGGAATCGCTCGCAGCGTGATTCCTGCCATGATTGCACTTGCGCTTTTGCTTTTATACGCACGCATTACCATTAAACCAGAGCCTGCCACAGAAGATAAAGAGCAGGCGGTAACTACTTCCGCGGTACTTGCAGATACTACAGAAGAAGAGGCTGATGCAGCTACAACGATGCAAGAAGAACCACAGGCCGTCTCTACGTTATCTGATACGGAATCCGCAGAGGAGACATTAACTGCTGAAACAACGGAGCTTTCTGAGGAAGGCGACTCCGATGAGCCAGCTGGAACTGTCATGGCATTGGAAAATATGTCGGTAATCAATGGGTATGACTGCGATTCGTCAACAGATGTTTATGACAAAATCGGAAATCATTATCAAAAAGCTCTCTGGCTTTGGGGCAGGTCATATACCTATAAGCTTGACGGGAAATATCAGCGATTTGTAAGCCTTGTTTCATGTCTTGATGCGACAAACCTGAGCGGATCGGATATTGAAATCTATTTTGATAACTCCAATCAGCCGGCAGCTACCATGCATATCGATATTGATATGGAGCCGGAGGTCCTGGATGTAGATGTAAGTGGTGTCGATGAGATTACCATTGTACACAACGCTGTCAGCGGCTTCGATAAAGCTCTTCTTGTTGATGCGGCCTTTTATACAGATTCGGCAGATGCTGATCAAAAGATTGATCAAATGAAGAAGGATCTTGCTGTGATACCAGCCGTCAAAGATACACCGATGTCCTCCATGCAGATTATCGGAATTGGAAGCGATCAAGGAGAGTCAAACATCACTGCAGTGTACGATGCCAAAGATACTCTCGGGAATTATTATCGCGAAGCTATGCGTCTTGATGGAGATACGGCGGAATATTATATTGGCGGACGGTACAAACGATTTATTGGATGGCTGTCCTGCCGTGAATTTTCATACAAGGGCGCAGATCTATCGGTTTATGTAGATAAATCAAACAATGCTGCTTTTACGTTACATATGGATAGTGATATGGAACCCACTCTGATTGACATTGATCTGACAGATGCAAAGTACGTTCAATTTAATATCGATGTGCACAATAACTATGCCAATTCCGGTATTTTATCTGATGCAATGTTTTATACAACGGACGAGGCTGCAGATGCCGCAATCGCTGCACATGATGCTAAATGAACTGGATTAACTGACTGCTCCGCGCGATAAATTCGGTAGAGTTCCTGACTTAATTAGTGCAGGAGGCGGCAAATCACCGCCTCCTGCTTAATTTTTGTGGGCACACCTCCCTCCGATCATTCAAACATCGCATCCTTGGTCTCTCTGAGAGAGGCATAGGTTCCGATGATCGGGAAGAAGACTTCGGCGAAGAAAACAAGGATTGCTCCGGAATATGCCGCGATGAGATCGATCGGGAAAATCGGAATGTGTATAAGAGTCTTTGTTGTCTTTGAGATGACATGGAGGAATCCCTTCATTCCGCATGCGATGTTACAGCCAAGTCCGATCGCAATATCGATGATAAGAAGAGTGTCGAAAACCTGCACGTTCTTATTTTCGAAGCAGATGAATACAAGGGCTGCAAGGCTGCAGACTGCGGCGATCCTGGTTGCGATCGTCTGTCTCTTGAATCTTTTTGCCATCTTGTCTTCGAAGTTGATTGCTGCTGCGCTGAAATTGAAAGTAGTGTTGTTCATCATGATGTTTCCTCCTTGCCATCTTATAGGCCTATAGTGATTTATTATTTACAGAAGATTCTAGCTGGATTGCAGAACCGGCTTACCCGGCCAGTTCTGCTTTTGTCTCTTGGAGAGAGGCGTAGGTCCCGATGAACGGGAAGAGGAGTGCTACGATCAGGAGCACCATCACTCCGAAGTATGCGGCTATGAAGTTTGCCGGAAAGATCGGCATGTGGATGCAGCTCTTTGCTGTCTTGGAGAGGAGGTGAGGAAGGCCTTTCCCTCCGCAGGCAATGTAGCAGCCTATGCTTACCACAAGAGCGGCACAGATCAGCCCGCTGAAGACCTCCTCATTACCTCCTGCAAAACAGAAGGTGGCGATGACCGCCAGGCTGCTGACTGCTGCAACTCTCGTTGTGATCGTCTGTCTCTTCAACTTTCTTGCCATCTTGTCATTGTAGTTATTGTTGTCTGCTGCGTTGAAGTTGGAAGTGGTGTTGTTCATCATGATGTTGCCTCCTTTATGATTGTGATTTTGAATGTTTTTTATTGTTTTGTTGTTTTCCTGTGAGCTTGTTTCTCGCTTGCTGTGACTATATAGTACTAATTCCTGCGGGATACAAATATAACCAGTTCAAAAATCTTTTTGTATCCACCTAAGACAAACAAACACCTATTATTCAACATTTATCTTCTTTTTCCTATGAATTTTGTGTCATACTTGAGTCCGGATTTTGCCTTCTCTAAACAGCTTTTGCTGGAACCGTTCGGGCTTTTTCGCTTCTCCTTGTACCATTAATACTTCTGCACACGAAGGTTTTTCCGCGCCGAAATGTATAATATAGCTGAGTCGAAGAAATAAGGAGTATCACCATGCTTAATATCACAAAAAGGAGTCTGCACGAAATTCAGGCAGACGGGGGGAAAATTCTTCAGACAGATCTGTTCCAGGAGGCGGCAAAGACAGATCACCATTATGGCTACACCATCGCCAATCATGAGATCCATGTCTGTATCATCGCTCTCCTCCTTGTAACAATTTTGTCTTTTATTGGGCTTCATTTCCATGTAAAGGAACTGGTACGCGGAATTATGTGCCATGATCTGACACCAATCGAAACGGATGTGATCGTGAAGCACATGTTTCCTTTGTGCAAAACAGGAATTCCTTCTTATTGTGAAACATGGGTCATTACGATAGCGGACAAATGGTGCGCGATGACAGAAGGGCTCCATCTGTCGAGAAAAAACTGGATCGCGAAAGTCGTGTCTGTGCCAGGACTGATATAGGAAAATGCGTAGAGAAGCGGTGTCTGCTGCTTCTCTAATTTTTGCAAAAATCGCGTTCAATATATGGTATAATATACATATACAAAATAAAAACGGAAAGGCCGAATCAGAAAAAATGGCGGATTTAAGGAATTTTTTTAGTGTATTCCCCGCGTAAGCGGGGGTGATCCGTGGGGGGTGATCCTCTCCTCTTCGTTTCCCACTGCAGGTGTCTTTATGGCAAATATTCTAATTTACAACCGAAAAACCAAGTGTAGCAAGGCAGTTCGCATCTGCCCTCAAAGTTCAGGAGAAAGAAAAGCACAAGGGATATATTGAAGGCTATTCGGAGTACTTTGGCTGTACGATCTGGATTTCGTGGGCAGTCGGACACCTGATTGAACTTTCCTATCCGGAGGCATATGACCCGGATCTGAAACGGTGGTCATTGGATACCATCCCGTTTCTTCCAAAAACCTACAAATACCAGGTAAAGAAAGAAACCAGGGAACAGTTCGAAATTTTAAAAAAGCTACTGAACCAGGTGGGAACCAGCACAGAGGACAAGCGTGAACTTGCAAACATACACAGTTCCTCTTCTCTTTTGTTTTCCCCGCAGTCAGGCGGCGTCATCTTTAATGCGGGCGACTCCGGGCGGGAAGGCGAGTATATTCAGAGGCTGATATATACAGCAGCAGGCGTAGAAGGCAAAAAGCAGATCCGCCGTGTGTGGATTGATTCTCAGACCGATGCGGAAATTAAGCGCGGAATCCGGGAAGCAAAGAAGGAAGCATCTTATGACCACCTCTCTTCTGCTGCATATGAGCGGGCAATTGAAGACTATGCTGTTGGAATCAATCTGTCCAGAGCACTCAGTTGCAAATTTGGCTACCAGTTCAACCGCGAGATTGAGCAGGATAAGAAAAAGGATAAGTATATCCCGATTGCGGTGGGACGCGTCATGACCTGTGTTCTTGCTATGATCGTAGACAGAGAAAACAAAATTCGAAAGTTTGTACCGACAAACTTTTATAAAATCGATGCAGACCACGGAAGCTTTCGCTCACACTGGAAGCCGGTGGAAGGGACAAAGTACTTTGGCTCCGATAAGCTGTATAACGAAAACGGGTTCGCCAAAGAGGAAGACGCAAAGGTGCTTCTTTCCGATCTGCAGACAGACGATGCGCTGCAGGTACTTTCTGCTACCTCGAAAGATGTGCAGAAGGCAGCACCTCTCCTCTACAACCTTGCAGAACTTCAAAGTGATTGCTCAAAGCTTTTCAAAATCAGCCCGGATGAGACGCTACAGATTGCTCAGTCGCTTTACGAAAAGAAGATGACTACTTATCCGAGAACCGATGCGAGGGTGTTGTCTACGCCGGTCGCGATCGAAATTCAGAAGAATATTCAGGGCGCAGGCAAGGTGTCCGGGCTCACAGATTTCTCCGACACGATTTTAAAGAATGTATGGCAGCGGGGAATTGAGAAGACCAGATACACCGACGACAAAAAGATCGCGGATCATCATGCCATTATTCCGACAGGAGAAGGAAAGCTGGAGGATACAGAAGGTCTGGAGCGAACTGTCTACCTTTTGATCTGCAAACGGTTCTTTTCCATCTTCTATCCGCCGGCTGTCTATAAGCAGCAGAATGCAGAGCTCCTGCACCGAAACGGGGAACACTTCTTTGCGTCTTCCAAAACGCTCTCTTCTCGCGGATACCTGGAAGTTCTTGGAATTTCCGAGGAGGATAAGGACGAAGGAAAAGCACTGGATTTATCCGCAGGGCTCCGCATTCACACAAAATTTCTTTTACAGGAGGGAACCACGCAGCCGTCAAAACGCTACACATCCGGCTCTATGATTCTTGCTATGGAGAACGCGGGAAAGCTGATTGAAGAAGCAGAGCTCGGGAGCAGATCAAAGGCTCCGGCATCGGATTGTCCTGTCTTCTTTGGCGTTTGCGTCTTCATGGTAAAGAACTTTGATGCACCGGCTCTTCTTTTGGATGCTGATATTGATGACAGAATTCGTTCTCTTGCTCCTTTTAAGGATGGCTATTATGTGATTCCATCATCAATTCATGAGGTTCTTCTTGCTCCGAAGACGTCAAAGTTTGATCCGAAGGATTTGCTCGAGGTGACCCATGAGGTAAATGCACAGGCAGTTGGGCCTAATGATTTCCTTGGAGAGCATATCTACGAGGTCACCGATTGCGGATTTGAGATTGTGGAGTAGGAGGACATCTGTGTGATAGGCATCTGCCCCGTCTGTTTACTGGCAGACGGGGTATGAAAAAGGAAAAGAAAAAATGACACACGACCAGAACGACACTTTCCATCTCATGTCCTACTGCATATGTTGGTTCAAAATATGCATCGGTTCAGATTTCGCCTTCTCTTCGGACGGTTGTGGATGGCAAGGAAAGTGTTGCCGATTACGATTGGTCAGACATTAATCTTCCCTACGAAGACATCGACTGGCTCATCACGCAGGCACTTCTTGCGAGCCGCTAAAAGTCGGAAATACAGGCGTCGGCGCGAAAATGGAGTTGACTATGGTGGTCAATATAGAAAAGGAGAAGGAAAATGCATAGTTACGTATTGGTTGTAGATAGCCCCCTATAACGAGGAAACGGGTAACGGAATACATCCCCATTATGACGAAGAAGATATTTATTCCGGACTTCCTGCGGGCTGCGATTACGCAGATGAGATTGATCTGGATGACCTGGAAAATGACGACATTTTCGGAGAGCTTTCTCCTCGTATAACCAGGTCTCTTGGACGGATCGACGTTTTGCTTAGCGTAAAAGAGGTACGCGAGTATTTATTGGATCGCATTGATGGTGCGTCATTTCTTTTGCAGGAACTCAAAAAAGAGATCCAGGCAGGAGCGCATGACTCGCTTTCTCTCTTCTATGCAGCATCAGCTCTGCGTGACCCTTTCGATCTTCGGATTCAGGATGGAGACATTCAGTACGATGCTACATCCTGGCTTTACAAAAAACTTGTAGAAGCGAATCGGAACGCAGAGGACTCCATCGTATTCGAAATCGTCCAGGTATTTGATTATCACTATTAAAAAGTGATTGAGCTTTTGGCAGGCTTGCCCGGCATCCTTCCTCTTTGGATTGGATTCTAGGCTCCAAAAAATGAAGATGACTATAATGGTCAATATAGAAAAGGAGAAGAAAAATGCATAGTACAGTTTATGTAATTGATGACTTAGATCACTCTCGTTACGACGAAGACGCTATTTTTTCCGGTCTTCCGGCAGGCTGCGACTATACAACGGAAGTTCCTCTTTCGGAAATTCGCGAAGATTATATCCGCAGCATTTTCGGAAATATGGAGCCGGTGATTACAAAAAACGGCAATCAGTTTGACGTACAGCTGAAAACCGAGACAGTGCGGGAGTATCTGATCGGTATGGCAAAATGTGTACGGGCCAGAATGCGTGCATTTGAGTCTGCGCTCACAGGCAAGACAGGCGTAAACGTGGAATTCTTCCGCGCAGCAGAAAATTTGCGAGATCAGTACGGATTCCGCATCATGGACGAATATCAAGATGATCTGCACGCATGGCTTGCAGACAAACTTGCGAATGCGGACAGGGAGAAGGAAGATTCCATTTCTTTCTCGATTGTTCAGGCATTCGATTTCCATTATTGATTTCAGACACCGGGGAGAAATCTCTGGTGTTTTTTGAGAAAACAGAGAATACAATGTATAATATGCATATATGCGTGTTGCTTTTTCAGAAAGGATTTTTATGCGGAAACGAATTCTTGCTATATTTTTGGCGGCTATATGTGTATCTGTTACCCCATCTTCTTTCGTTACGGCGGAAGCAGCGCAGGTAGGATCAACACAGGTGGTCGCATCGGAACTCACTGGACTCCCCATCAGTACTGCTCTTTCCTCGCAGCGCCCTGTTGCCATTATGATCGATAATGACACGAGGGCACTTCCCCACTACGGACTTGCGGAAGCAGATGTTGTCTACGAAATGATGAATTCTACAGCAAATAACAGGGTTACGCGTCTGATGGCTCTGTACAAGGACTGGCATAAGGTGGGACAGATTGGAAACATCCGCTCGACCAGACCGACTAATATTCTGCTTGCATCGGAATGGAACGCGCTCCTGGTTCATGACGGCGGACCGTTCTACAACAATCCGTACTTCAAATCGACCGGAATTGCGCATCTTTCCGGCGGATTTTCCAGGGTAAAGAACGGAAAAGCGACGGAGTTTACGGAGTATGCAAAGGGAACAGATATCAGCAGGAAGGCTGATTCCGCAAAGATTTCCGCATCGTATTCCAGTACAGATGCGCAGGCCGCGGCACTGTCTCACTGGAAGATCGGAAATGAGGATCTTTCTACCTGCGGACTTCCTGGGACTATCGTAAAGCTTGGGTGTTTCCGGCTGACCAAGCCAGAGCTGCACTACAATGCAACGAAGGGAACCTATGATTATTACGAAAACGGAAAACTCAGTCAGGACGGAGAAGATAAACAGACGGTATCGTTCCGCAATGTTATCTTGCAGAACTGCACCTTCCATCAGTACGACAAGAACGGGTATCTGATCTACAACGTAATCGGGGAAGGCACCGGATATTACCTGGCAGGCGGGCGAATGATTCCGATCATCTGGAGAAAGACGTCCGAAACGGGAGCAACGAAGTACTACGATTCCATCGGACGTGAAATCAGCATCAATCCGGGGAAAACATATATTGGTATTTGCCCTTCAGATGACTGGAAAAGCGTAGAGATCGGTTAATCGATTGTTTTAACATACATACCAAAACCGGAGAGCTGTTTTGGGCTCCCCGGTTGTTTTTGTATATTGCATCGTGGCAGATTATTTTTTCTTCCCTGCTTTTTTCAATGCAGCTTTGATGTTTTTCAGTGCCGCTTCTCCGCGCTCCAGTGCTGCAAGTACATCAACATCCGGAACGAAGTTAAGATCCTTCTGAGACAGATCGACAAGAGTATCGCAAGCCTGTACAAGTGAATAGCCGGTGACATGACCGGACGCGTTGATAGCAGGAGATGCGATCTCATCATCTGCAAAATCAAAATCGTCTTCTTCCGGATCATCGTGAATCGGAACGCCGGCGATGGATGCCTTCGTCGACATCAGATCAAGCTCTTCTCCTGCGAAATTCGGTGTCCGGGAAACCATAGGCTCCGGCTCATCCGGGAACAGAGGCTGTCCATCTGGGATATGGATGGTTTCTACTCCATAAAAAGGACTGTTCTTATCCTCTTCTGTGTAAATTTCCGCCTCATCTGAAAAATTGTCCAGCTCATCCAAAGATCCTGCTGCCGGAATCTCATCCAGAGGCTCATCTTCTGCATTTTCTTCTATAGGTTTTGTACTCGGCTTTTCATCCGTATCAACCGTTTCCAACCTGCGCTGAGCTTCTTCCAATCTCTTCTGCGCTTCTTTTCTGGATTCTTCATCGCGGATACTACGGATGATGCCGGATAATAAGTTGGCGGAAAGGGTCAGTTCAGAATTACGAGCCTGGAACTGACGAATCTGCTTTTCCAGCTCTTCCTGCTGCTCTTTTGTAAAAGTGGTTGCTTCTGCGAGCGGATAAAACGGAATCTCGCCCTTCTCGCAAAGTTCCTGAACATACGGGGTTGCTTTTAAGATGGCTTCATACCGCTGTACCTGTCCGGCACCGATGTTGAAAAATTTTGCGCAGGCATCGCGTGTTCTTCCTTCGAATTTTTCCTTGGCAAGAACTTCCTTCTTATAAGTATCAATCGCGCGCGCATATCCAAGAGGAGAAATCTTGCGATTCAACACATTGCTTGCAAGAAGCTTGCGCAAAAGCTCAGATTCCGTCATCTCTCCCGCAACGGTGCATGGAATGGTTGTCCAACCAAGCTTTTTTACTGCGCGAAGACGCTGATGTCCCGCAAACACCTGATATTTCCCGTTGTGCAGATCCACAACATCAATGCTTCCGGTAAAACCATGCTCTCCGATCTCTTCTGCCAGACGATTTACATCCGCCTCGCTGATGCCAAAAATATATTCGTTACTCTCGGTTTCTATAATCGAATCTACGGGAAGATCGATTGTCTGTGCGTTTGTTGTAGTTGCCATAATATCCTCCGCTGAAGGTGATAAATGTTACCCATAGGCATATTATGAACTACCACACCCATGCTTTGCAAATGTTCACTGAACATTTGCAAAGCATGGATATGGTATCTGTACCGAGTAGCCAAGGCAGCCTCTCAGGCCCCAGATGGAGCCGTCCTCGTGTACGGGCTGGTTCACGCAGCCTCTATCGCGGGTATCAGCCGCTTACTTTGTATAATGCTTTGAATCGAACAACATTCAGGTTTCTGAGAATGGACGCAATGTCATAACCGTCAAGGAATTCCGGGCAGGCTTTCCTGCCGATGTTGGCTGCACCGTTCAGATCCGCATTGACACGGATACCGCTGGCTGTTTTATACAGTCCCCTGTGCACCCGTCTTCCGGAGAACTGGTACTGCTCCGTATTATCCTTCCTCCAGACAGGAATGTTATCTCTGTCGATAGCGCTTGCCCTGGAGGTATAGCTCTCCTCCTGATCGATACAGCGGATGCCGGCTCTGTCACACAGATAATGGAGCATCTGTCTCAAATGATAAAACGGCATCTGAACAAAGTTCTGGTTATTCACATGTCCGATGTTGGATTCCTGCTTCCAGAACTTACTCACGCCCAAAATGAGTACACCAATACGATTTGCAACGCACCAGGAAACCAGATGCTTTGCAACCTTATGGAAGAAATCCATCAGAAACCATTTACGGTTTGTGGACAGATCCGACATCCGCTGCGTGGTAGGGCAATGAAATGTCTCCGGCTCGTTTAAAGTCCTGCATCATGCAGGACTTTAAACGAGCCGTTTCTTTGTTGAACCACTGATTTGCGGCCTTGGCAGCCCCGCCTTTGTAAATAAGACACGGAACTTCCGCATCGGTTACGACGGCTGCGAGGTTGTCTACGCCAAAATCAACGGCTGCCATATAAGGCATGTTTCCGGACGGTATGGCGACGCAGGATTTATACGACTTTACCAATGACCCGGGCGGCTTTGGCGTAGCTGTTCTGAACAACACGAAGATCAAGCTGATCCTCCAGCTCGAACATGAAGAAGTTGGGCGCGTGGCAGAGCTGATGAAGCTTACACCAAACGATAAGGCAAACATCGTTCAGTTTTCCAGAGGTTCTGGAATGCTCCTCAGTAATAATGTAAAGATTCTGGTTCGCATGGTGGCAACAGACCTGGAAACCAAGACGTTTACTACGGATCTTAATGTAAAAAAGAAAATCAGGCAGGAAGAATCAGGAAAA
>Ga0129310_1001945_pt1 | contig 16573 bp, 16 predicted proteins | sample Go1ome_2_FD_94433 | JGI IMG/M metagenome (GOLD analysis project Ga0129310, IMG submission 94433) | Western lowland gorrila individual fecal microbial communities from Wisconsin, USA - Go1022A metagenome | ecosystem: Host-associated > Mammals > Digestive system > Large intestine > Fecal | place...
TCGGTAATGCCTTTAATAAACCTGTCAATAAGAATGATTACACTTATAAAGAGCCTACCAATCAGCAAGTATATGATGACCTCAATAATTAATGCAAAGGAGAATTACTATGGGAATGATACCCAAAAAGACAAAATCCGAAACGAAAGTTTTCAAAGGACTGACGGCACAGCGTTTCATGGGACTTTTTGTAATTATCATGTTATCTTCTATGATAGGCTCTTTGATAGGAGGAGCAATGCAGTGGCTTTTTATTGCTTGCTCCATAACTGTCTACTTCATTCTGACAGGTAAATCGCTTACTAATCCTACTCAGTCTTTTGCCCGAGGTCTGATAAACTTCATTCGATTTAAGTTTGATAACAACTATTTTATTGGTTCGTCAAACCATGACTATATTGATTATAAGCAGGCACAGAAGGAGAATAACAATGAAAGATCCAAGAGAAAAAAAGATAAAGAATCCAAAGAAAAGTAAAAAGATCCGTGTTAACACAGCTATGTTTCTCGATAACATTATCGATCTTAACTCATTTAGTGTGCCTAATGAGGAATACATTTTTAAGATAAAGGCTGACGGAAAAGATCAATACATATCACTGTTGATGGTATCGGGAATTGATATCTTCCATTACACGGACAATGATATGGAATCCGTATTCCAGAACTTTGCCAAGGCAACAACTACAATGAAATGCGCTCACAAGTACATTTTCACCACATCATCGCCTTATTTTGAGCAGCAGAAGAACAATCTGCTGCTCAAGCGAAGAAACATCACTCATAGATATATAATGCGTATGATGGAGAGAAAAGAACGTGAGTTCCTGGAATTTGAAGAAAACCACAATGACAGGCTTGCATATCTCCTGGTTTTTTCTGATAAAATTTCTGAGTTAAACGACTGCTGCAAACGATTTAAGCATGAAATGACAGATACCAATGTTCTTTTTTGCAATGAGGAACAGACAATTGAATTCTTTAACAAGTATCTTTGTTTTGATACTCAGAGTGAAAAACTTCATACATACACTGATACAAATGATAAGACATTACCTACAGAAATAAAGTTTTTTCAGAATTATTTCAAGATCGAGGACAAGTACATAACCTCTTTGGTAGTAAATGACTATCCTGCTAACCTTAATGATCTTGAACTTGCTGCACTTGTTTCGACCTTCGCGGACTGCACTATCACATTTGACGTCAAATTCAGAGCAAAGCAGATTGTGATTGATGAGATCAAACAATCCCTCAAAGAGTTGCGGTCACGTGCTGTTATAAAGCAGGATGTTGCTGATGACATCGACACACAGAACGAATTCGATAAACTGACAGCTATATATAACGAAATAAGCAGCGGTAACGAACAGATGGTGTATACTACGTTGAGATTTTTTGTTACATCAGACAGTTATGAAGACCTCAGCAAGCGTGTACGAGATATTTCCGTAGAGTTAGAAACGAGAGGCATTACATCTTTTGTGCCGATCAATGACCTGAAATCGGAGTATTTCGGCATGACAACTGATAGCAATACTATACAGACACCATATCCATTGCAGGATACATATAAACGTCAGTATCCTTTTTATTATCAGTCGCACACGGATCCATCAGGCATTTTCTTCGGGTATACCGATACTCACGGATTGAATATATTTAACAGCTTTTACCGTAACGACAAGCAGGGACGTAACTCCTACGATCTGCTTGCTGTGGGCGTTAAGGGTTCAGGTAAATCCGTAACACTAAAAACCATGCTCCAGGATCAATTGCTCCTTGGTAATAAGGTAATGGCACTCGATATAGAAAATGAATACAGAGATATGACGCGAATGTTCGGCGGACAGGTGATAAGGATGTCACGCAGCAGTACAATTAATCCGTTACAGATACGCATGACGGTGCTTGCTGATGCTGAAAACGATGATGAAAATGATGGAGCTTCGATAACAAAAGAAGAAGCGATATCAATGAACTTTACCTTAGAAATATCCAGAGTAAGCTCATTTTTCGGGCAGTATAATCCTTCTCTTTCCGACGATGAACTATTCGCGCTGCGTGATGTTCTGGTCGCAGTATATAAGGAAAAAGGCATAACTGATACAACGGATATATCTTCTTTTCTCCCGGAACAGTTTCCTATTTTCAGTGACCTATACAACTATCTCACGAACATTCAAAAGGATCAAACTCTGTCTGAATACGAAAGATCGAACTATAAAAAGCTTGAAACACAAGTCAAGCAGTTATCCAAGTATGGTGCTTTCGGAACAATGTTTGATAACTATACGAATGTAAATATCGATGATAAAAACCTCATCGTCTTTGATGTCAAGCAGATCTCTGAAATGGAAACCAACGTTTATAATGCGCAACTTTTCAATATTTTGTCACTCATGTGGGCGGAAACTTGCAAAAACAGAGAACATAATGATTCCGTTAGTCAGCATGAAAAACGATATATCGTGTGTCTGATAGATGAAGCTCATCGATTTATCTCAGCAAAGAACAAACGAGTAACGAAGTTTATTGAAGATCAGCTCCGTCGTTCACGAAAGTACGATGCGGCATTATGGTTTGCATCACAGTCGATACTTGACTTTATGCCGTCATCAGACAGTGCTGAAACAGACGTTATAAAGACGATTTTTCAGCTTGTTCAGTACAAAATTATACTAAAACAATCGCCTGACAGCATACAGAAGTTGCATGAGATCTTCGGTCAATTCACTCTTTCAGAATTGAATAACTCAACGAATTTTCAGGCTGGAGAGATGCTCATGTCGCTTTCAGCCGGGCGGAACAAAGTGCATTGCTACAAAATTGCAACCGATAGTGACCTGATGTACATCGGTAATGCGCAGGACAGAAGCGAGATAATTCACAAGATCTTCAATCGTTTTTATAATAAAATGAGTATGAAAGAATACGGCAAACTGCTTTTAGATGATCCTGCTACAAGAGAAAACTTCTGCAATGTATTTACCAATGAAGTACTCAGCGTTTTTGGATTTGAAAAAGAAGATAGTGATTATCTTTATACGCTTGTAGCTAACACTGTAGTCAAATTTGGGCAAGAACTAATGGACATCGCAAAGGAGTAATGATATGGAAACTAAAAAAAGTAATATAATATATACCTTATTCATTCTCATAACGATCCCTCTATTTTTCTTCATGTTGAGCTATCCTGCTTTGAGATCTAAAGCAAATGACAATAAAAGCAAATACTACAACGAAAGCATAGAGCTGGGTGCCTACATGATAAAGGTATCTGATGCAGCCTATCTTGAAGATAAATCAGAACTTGATTTTATGCTATCTGTAATAAAAAAATCAGGCAAAACTGAAGAAGTAAAGCCTGAGATAGAGTCAGTATACTATTATTATAAAGGCGGCAAATACAAAGATGTAACATCGAACATGACCATAGATCAGCTGAATGACATATCATCACTTGCTAAAATAAGCGATGCTGAAAGTGAGTTTTCTTATATCGGTATTGCTATCTCCTATAAAGAGAATGACCGCTATGCCGATGATAAAGTCGATGAATTCGGTGATACGATCAAGGGTGAACTGATCGAAGGCAAGACATATAAAGTGGTCATTTGTATTGATAAGCGCGATATAGAATTCATGGATTCCAAGGATTACGATCCCAAAGGCAAGGATCTATCATCACAAGAAAGTGATGATACCAGCAGCGAATATGATGATGATTCCTCAAAGCCTGAGTATACTTCTATAACAACTACTACAACAAAACCTATGCTTGTGCCGGACAGTCGTCAAATCACAACAACTAGCCGAACTTCTGAAAGTTCTTCATCTACTTCAAAAAAAGATAACAGTTCCTCCGCTGCTAGTCATAATAATTCAGTAGAAAATGGAAACGTCGGAGGTTATTCAGGCGGCTATTCCGGTGGAGGATATTCAGGCGGAGGTAATAATTACAACGACTATGAAGAGCCTCCGAAAGAAGAAGGAACAACAACCACTAAGCAAATTACAACATCAGTAACTACTACAGAAACAACACCTCAGCCAACCGTTACAACAACACCTGCACCTGTCACAAGAGCTATTATTCATGTGGACGGTATCAAGCTGGAAACAGACTATGAAGCGAATAATGTTACTCTTAAAGTAGGCGAAGAACATAAAATAAAAGCTGTGATATCACCAGATAATGCAGATGACAAGTCAGTAAAATGGGAAAGTAATCGTGAAGATATTGCTGTTATCGATGCAGACGGAGAGATAATAGCAATCGGAAAAGGTAAGGCTATAATCACCGCAACGACAAATGACGGCGGTCTGAAAGCAAGCTGCATGGTCACTGTATCATAATCATTTTATTTTATCCCTTTAGCACACCAGCTGAAAATGCTGTAAACAAAAGGATAATTGAGCGCCACATATTTTTCCCCCGCCTGCGGCGGGGGAAAGATATACGCCAACCACCTTAAGTTCTGTAAAACCGCCGCTTTTTGTGGTGTGTCAGCGGGATAACCACGTATTTTAATAACATAAAATCATCTCCAAAGGAAGTGTTTATAATGAAAAAAACTATTATTAAGGAAGATAGAATAAACAGTTTAATAAAGGAAAAAGCTATAATCTGTATCTCTCCAGAAGATGAATATCTTGAAGAATTAATGAAACAGAAAAACTCTAAAAAACACGTAATCAACATCGTGTCTATAGACACAGATAATATTTATAAAGGAGAAAAAAATGACTGATAGAAACAATATATCATACGATAAATATCCGTACCGTGACGAGGTTGCCTTGTCATATTTAGGTAAATCAGATAAAGAAATTGACTACATAATCAAGCAAGGCGTTGACGATTTCAAAAAAGGAAGAACGTTTCCCGACAACGGTAACTTCAACGGACTTGACAAATACAGTGTTATGATGGAAATAAACAACACCGTTATCGCTGTTCGTTTGCCCGATCTTACCTACGCTACATGGAATGGAAATACAATCAATGGTGTTAGCAGCGGACACTATATGATGTCCCGAGAATCTGCAATGGAAGATTTCGCGGTTCGTGCAAAACTCATTGACAACCAAAGATATATAACCAGAGAAGAATACAATTATATGAAGCAAGACGGTCGGGTTCCTGAAAGGATCATGGACGATATATCTGAAAACTTGCAGGATAATCTCGATAGCTACGGCTCGGACGGTTTCACTTTCTGCGTTATTTCATATGCAGGAAATAGCGTAGCAACTTCCATGAATATGATGGATAACGATACATTTTACGAACATATCAGAGATTTCTTTGATGAAAACGATTGGTATCCTGACGGCGATTATGTTGATTTTCTGGTGACAGAATATAAATACGGATTTGGTAAAAGCACCGCAACAGATAAGCAGATCGAATATATAAATGCTCATCTGGACAACGTATTATTGTTCTCACAAGAAACAGATCATCAAGCTTTTGAAGTAGACAAGCAGTATATTTTGAACCTTGACATGGGAGAATATCATGGACGATAATAACTTTTTTGAATATCCGTACAGCGAATTCCGCGATGGTATGGAACAGGATTTTGCCGAGAATGTCAGAGTAAAAAAGAAAGTATTTTATAAAAACGTAGGAATAATAGCTGCCGGTATAGTATGTATGTTACTGTTCGTTCTCAGGCTGCCAAGCATATTCCTGTGGTTAGGTATAATACTTCTTATCATCGGTTCCGTTCTATTTAAGAATACATCAAAGCACGATGAACACTTGCTTGAAATATATGCCGGAGAACGTAAGATGGAGCTTGTTTATTATACAAACAGCTATCGTTTCAAGCGTGTTCTGAATGTAGCTTATGAAGATATTCTACGAGCAGAATTCGCTAATAACAGCTATGAAAAATTTCGCTTATGTTTTAAAACCAGTAAAGATACAAACCTAAGTTCATACACTTTGGACAATAAAAAGCTTGACGAACCTCTTGAAAATATATTAGAATTTGACCTTGCTCCTAACTCACTTGAACAAGGTTTCTTTTTATATCTTGCTTCAAGTTGCTTCGTTATCCGTAACTACAACAGAAAGAAAATTGAGAAAAAATTCGGCACAGCCGAGGACTATTTTGATAATATTGGTGCTGATTTCTTCTCTCCCGGAGAATAAAAAAAGGAGTAACTTATATGAGTAAAAGTAAGAATGATATTCACATAAGAGGTCTTTCAGATAAAACGCTTAATGAACTAGATAATATAATGATAAAGCGTGGAATAGTATCAAGGAATGATATGATATGCAAAATTATTGAGGAATATGTTGCCTGCAATAATGATGAAATGGTCGAGTTTCTTCCGAAAATAGTTCGTTCTTTGTGTCGTGATGAAATAAAAAACACATCTGCAAACTCCTCGGAACTCATCACTGATGTATACAGAACTATGCTAAGATTAATAAGAATAACACAGAAATTAGAGAATTTTCTGTATCCGGAACTCGATAAAATTGATGCTAATGACTTAAATTCTAAGCAACTTTTGGCGATAATAAATGCTGCGGAGAGTTCAGATGAATAATAGCAATCAGTAATAGATGGTAATATTTAGGAATTATATGGTATGTTTGTATGAACAATGCTGTATGTCTGTATGAACAATGCTGTATGTCTGTATGAACAATAGCTAATAGCGTAGTATGCTTGTATGAACAAACTCACACCATTAACCTCATATAACGGTATGACTGTATGAACAAATATCCTAAATCAAATCCCATATTAATTGTCATAAAAGTGCGGTACTACCGCACTTTCTTACTGGAGATGTCCCATCTCCTTTATGCTCTTTGTACTATTCTCAGCCACAATACAAAAAGGAGTGTGTAAAATGCCGCGTCAAAGAAGAATATTTTCACTAGATGAAAGAACAGTTGAATTGATAGACCTGTTAAAAACAGAACGTGGTCTTACAAATACATCAGAACTTATCAGGGCGCTGATAATTGAAGCAGCCATTGCCGAGAACATAACAAGCGACTACGGTGAACTGCCGAGTACAGCCGAACGTAAGAGGGCAAAATCTGATATAGCGTCTAGGCTCGATCGTATGGAGGTTGCACTATCAAAACTGTCACACCAGATGAGTGATGTAAAGGAATACACCTACGAAACACGCGACGGTGTTAACAGCTACCTCAACTTTTTAGGAGTTGAGAACACAGACACAGCTGACGAAAACATTAACAGCCAAACGATACATAAAAGTTTACAGCAGGCAAAACAGAATTACAACTCTCAGCAAAGACAGAATTCTATAAATAAAGCTAACTTCGGGGGCGGTTATTAATGGCTACACCTGCAGTATTTTTTAAGATACAGTTTCTGTATAATTGGTACATTCGTCCCGACAATAATGATTCGGGGAAAAACATAAAAGGTGACTTCAATGACTATATGACACGTCCTGCCGCGTTCAAGCCAAAAGAACATACCGACGAAGAAGAATACAAGGACTTTCTCGACTACATGAGGAACAATGAAAAGTCAGAAGGCGCTTTCGATACCGATCATGATCTACTCACCAAAGAACAAATGTCAGCTTACCGCGAACAGGAGCGTGTTGCCCGCGATAACGGCTGTCCGAAATATGGCGGTGTGATTTCTTTCAATAATGAATTTCTGCGTAACAACGGTATCATGGTCGGAAGTTCCATTGACTACATTAAACTAAAGAACGTGGTTCGCAATGGTATCAATAAGATGATCGACAAGTCAGACAAGCTTTCCGCTGATAACATCAACTGGATAGGTGCGATACATGAAAACACAGATAATATCCACATACATTTTGCTATGTATCCGCTGGAAAGAACTACACGCAGGAATCACAAAGATAAAAATCAGGACTGCATAGAACAGGATGCTATCAAAACATTAAAGTCAACGATAGCAAACGGCATAATCAATCAGACACATACACCCGAGATAACACGCATTAAACGTGAGATACTTTTCCCTCAGCTGTCCGATGCTATGGGCGATGCCGAAAAGATGCTGCTTGAACTGGCAAATAAATTTCCGCCGAATATTGCAATGCAGTATGCTAATCATCGCATGAAACCTTTCCAGCGCGAGATCGACAAGTGTGTTGATAAGATAATCGGCTCGGATCCCGAACTTAAAAAGTCATTTGACTTGTATGTCTCATCGTTAGGTATGATGGATAGGCAGTATCAGGATTTTTATGGTGACGAATCGCAGGCGCTTACTTATTCGGATCATCAGATGGAGGACTTCTATAATCGTGCCGGAAACATTCTGCTAAAACACATAAAGGAAATGAAAAACGGTGAATTTCCTGATACTGGGTCCGATGAACTTATAAAACGGTTGAGCGATAAGGGTGTATCCGGGAGAGAAGAAAAAAAGGATAATGATGAACTTCGGAATTATCTGCTCAGTAATAACAAATACATCAGCAACTATACTATCGCGAACAATGCGCTTGATCTTATCAAAGACGATGATGACATCAAACGACTTGAAAGTGTAGCCGATATTTCTGATACAGCTGCTTTTGCGCTGGGTATGTACTACAAGGATAAAGACAAAAAACTATCAGAAAAATATCTGCTTATGTCGGCTAACAATAATGACCGTGATTCTCAGTATCAGCTAGGCAAACTTTATCTGTCTAACGATGATATAAAGCAAGGTGCAGAATGGATGCGGCGCTCTGCCGATAACGGTCACGCTTATGCACAATATGCTTACGGAATAATGATGCTAAAAAACAATAGTCCCGAAGAGGGGTTATATTATCTTAATAACTCATACAAAAACGGAAACAAGATCGCGCATAAAGTAGCTCAGTCATATAAGAAAAAACTAGAAAGCGAAGAAACGACTCAAAATACCACGAACGCTTCTACCCAAAAAACTGTAACAAACAATCGAGGTAAAAGCATACGCAGAACAAAAAAAGCACCGATGCTGCGTCGATCAGTAGCCGCATCGACTTATAACGCCAATATGTGCTGGTCACAGCTCAGAAGTATAATGGCTGAATATGATGCACATATAAAGCAACTTCAACGTGAATTCGACTATGAGAATCAGATCAGCAATGATGATTACCTCGAATACACTCCATACTATTAAAGTGTTATCCGAGAGGAAAGAAAAAGGAAATGGATAGGTGATGATAAAATGGAAGAAAAAACCAAAGATAACAGAGGTTTGGTGAGATTAAGTCTGCTACTGGGCTTTTCGATGTTTTTCTTTTTGCTGATAAATGTCGCGCTCAATTATTTTGTACTTGCAACCAAAGCCGTATCTGTCCTTAATGATAAGCAAGCTGTAAATATAATCATGAAATTCCAAATCGAATTTCTCTATAAACAGCCCAAAGGATTTGATTTGCCAATGGTTTTAGTAATAACCTTTGCAACTGCTTTTTATATCACTTTCAAGCTCGATGTCAAGTGGCACGTAACGCATGACAACAAGGAAATCAAGGGTAAAGACCGATTCCTCAAAGAAAAAGAACTAAAAAAACTGTTCTATTCCTTCCCCGCTAATGATATGAAAAGTGCTGAGAAAAGCGGTATAATACTTGCATACGAAAACGGCAGATACTACATAGACTGCGAAACGATACACAGCCTTATAATCGGTACTACACGTTCCGGTAAGGGTCAGACCTTTGTACTGCCTATGATACGTCATATCGCTCTATCTAAACTAAAGCACAGCATGGTGCTAAACGATCCTAAAGGTGAGCTGCTTGAGAATACATATAAACTCCTGAAAGATAACGGATATAATGTAGTGGTCCTGAATCTGCGAGATACGAAAAAATCATCTTTATGGAATCCTTTGCAAGTAATCATAGACGAATACAAACGCTGCCGTAAGGAAAATGATGATCTATCCATTTGTATTACTATGATAGATTCTGTTGCTGACACATTCACTCATAATGATAAATCGGATCCTATCTGGCCCGAAAGCGCAAAAGCACTTCTGAAAGCCATGATACTATATCTTCTTGAAAAAGGATACGATAACAACTGCATTGAAAATGTATCAATGTACTCTGTATATCAGATGTTTATTGACTTCGGTGCCCAAAATGAACGCCGTGAAAAACGTGAAGTCAATGCTCTCGATGAACTCTTTCAAGAACTCCAGCGCAAGGATCCTCAGAATCCTGCCGTAGCAGCTTATGCGGTATCACGATTTTCGTCTGGCGAGATGCGTTCTTCTATTTTTTCAACTCTTGCATCTAACATCAATATTTTCGGCTCAGATCAGGGTATCGCTAAGCTCACCTCGGGTAATCAGATCAACTTCTATGAACTTGTTGATCCCGAAAAGCCTATGGCTGTATTCATGGTTGTTCCCGAAGATAATCCCGCACGTTGGGTAATCAGTTCCCTGTTCGTGAATCAGTGCTATAATACACTGGTTTCACTTTCTGCAAAGTGTGCGGGTCAGAAACTCCCGCAGCGTGTGCATTTTATCCTCGATGAATTTGGTAACATGGTCAGAATTCCTGATATGGACAGTAAGATAACAGTCGGTGCAGGACGAAATCTGCTTTTTAATATGTTTATACAGGATCTTAATCAACTTGACACAAAGTATGGTGATACTGCCAAAACAATACGATCTAACTGCGGCAACATGATTTATATCAATTCTATGGACAATGATACAAATGAATACTTCTCAAAGATCCTCGGAACAACAACTATTGAATACACAACATACAGCGGAAAACTCAGCGAATTTGTAGAACATCAGAACCTTGTTGTTGAAGGACGTGCTCTCATGACTGCAAGTGAATTGTCAACGATGCCTTTCGGTTCAGCTATAACCAAAAGACAAAGAATGTACCCAATAAAAACCAAATTTGAGCCTTTCTACAGACTAAAGATAAAGATCACTACTCAGGAAGATATCGCAAAAGATTGTAACCTGATAGATATGCCCCTTTCTGATACTATTTTTGATATGGAATTACTGTGGAAACCTCTTTTCACGCCTATAATAGACCCGAAAACAAGAAGACCGGTGATGGTAAATGATGAAAACGGCTTTGCTCAGCCTGTGACAAACTGGAACGATGTACGTAAGTCATTTAAAGCACGAAAAAAAGTCAATCTTGAAAAAAATGTCCACACTGATTTTGCTAATAACGCTGTAAATGAAAGTGTTGCTCTCAATTCAACGCTGCAAGTCATCATTAAAAAGCTTGACAATCTGTCGGGAGGACAGTTCACTAACGAGTATAAAAACAATAATCTGAGCGAAGTCGAAAAAATAATAAAAATGGCTATCGGTCGCGGCAAGCTGGATATGACAGAACGTGAAGAAATACGCAAGTACTTCGAGAATTCTCACAACGTGTAATCAATTAATGAATTATCTAACTTTTCTTGTAAAAGAGGTTGACAAACACTCCTGTTTCGGATATACTATAATCATAAAGAGGTGAAATAATGCTTGAAAATAAAATAAATGCACAAAGCTCGGCGGAGCTTGCAAGAGAAGAAGAACGCATTTCAAAACAGAAAGCAATCGCAATGTTTGAACAGGATATGCTTGCTGATAAAAAGGCGGGTACAATTGAAACGCTAATGTTTATCCACAAAACGCTCTTTGAGGATATTTATTACTTTGCAGGAAAGATCCGAACCGTGAATATAGCAAAAGGCAGTTTTCGCTTTGCACCTGTTATGTATCTGGATCAGTCATTGAAAACAGTGGAACAAATGCCGCAAACGACTTTTGATGATATCGTTGCAAAATACGTTGAGATGAATATCTGTCACCCTTTCCGTGAGGGAAACGGCAGAGCAACAAGGATATGGCTCGACCACATTTTCAAGAACGAACTGAAAAAAGTCGTTGACTGGAGCTTGATAGATAAGGAGGACTATCTGCTTGCTATGGAGAGAAGCCCTATACGCTCTACAGAGATAAACGTACTGCTCAAAAGTGCCCTGACCGATAAGACAGAAGATCGTGAAGTATTCATGAAAGGCATTGACACCAGCTATTACTATGAAGGTTACACGGCTTTTGACATCAACGATCTGAGGTGACTATCAACGTATAACAACCTATTAAACCGGAGGTGATAGAATGGCATTAACAGAAGCTCAAAAAAAAGCAAATGCAAAATGGAATAAAGCAAATATGAAACAGATTGCAGTAAATGTACGAAAAGAAAAAGCGGAGATGTTTCAGGAACTTGCAAAACAAAACGGTACCAATCCCTCTGCGATCTTTCGGGAAGTTATCGATAAATACATAGAAGAACATAATAACACTTGACATACACAAACCGACTATGGAGGTGAATATAATGGCTGTTTCAGAGGCTCGCAAACGTGCAAATATTAAGTGGAGCAAAAACAATATGAAAAGAATATCTGTTAATGTACGCAAAGAAAAAGCAGAATTGTTTCAGGAACTAACCAAAAAAAATGGCACTAACCCATCTGCATTGTTTAAACAACTTATTGATGATTATATAAAAATTAATGACGTAACCCCTTGACGTGTACAGAGGGATATTGTATAATTAATGGTGGACAGATAAACTGCCCACCATTTTTATTTTGTAAAATTAAGAAAAGAGGTGCAGATATGAAAATTCCAAATAAACTGCTGGAGCTGTCCCGTAACGAACTAATGGTAGCCTGCCGCCTTTACAGCATCGTTAACCGTCACACCAAGCTGACAACCAACGGATATGCAGTCTGCATCAAGCAGGAAACGATAGCAGCAAGCTGTGGACTGTCTGTAGCAACCGTTAAGCGTGTTTTAAAGGCTTTGTCTGAAAAGGGTATCATTACTCACCAATATCGTCAGACACGTGCTAACGGCTGTCTGGGTGCGACTCACTACGATCTGCAAGCCTTTTCTTTCCTCTCGGATTATTTTTATATGCCTAATGATGTGTTCAAGCTTGGTCTGTCGCAGAAGATGTTCTATGCGTATGCGCTTTTCTGTAAGTTGGCTGACAGCAATAAAAGGTCATTCTTCCATAGCTATAATGACCTTGCCGAGATGATGCAGCTTAAACGCAGTGAAGTCATAGAGCTTGTCGGTGCGTTGATAAAAACAAGGCTCATATTCCGAACTAGGCGTAGAACAAAGGCAGGCGATCACACAGATAATTTGTACTTCATTGTATTGAGGGTCAAGGGGCGAATCAAGAAAAAAGGGGCAAAAGAAATGAGAGCCCCTCGGACAAGGCTCTCACATCAATCACGATATAGTCAAGAACTCACCATTCTCAACCTTAATATGATATTATCACATAAAAATGATTTTGTCAAGGCTTTTGGAAAAAAATGCTGCAATTATTTTTACGATGAGGGTGGGGGCTGATTTGAGCTGTCATTATCAGTACCCACTTTGTATTATCCTAGAGAAAGAAAAAAAATATATTTAGTTTATAAAACTATGTATATTATCGTAGAATATAAAGCAGCGTATTATTGTGAGGAAAAGGTGTGTTACTATGAAGAAAATAACAGCTCGTGATTATCTGAGAATAATACGTGAGAACTACGGAACTATTCATTACTGCTCAGAAACCTGTGGATTCAAGTCAAGTGACTTCGGGAATATTGAAGCCGGGGTTGAGAACGATATCCGCGTGATAGCGAACACGTTCTTTCTTTTCTCCCGGAGATTTGGATTGAACTACTATGAGCTCATGATGTTGGAAGCTAAGTTTCAGCTAGGTGATGAACCGCCAAAAACAAAACCTAAAGCAACTGTTTCATTTGCAGAACTGCTAAAGAAAACACGAACGCAGGCGGGTATATCACAAGCAAAGCTTGCTGATACTATCTGCTGCACTAAGTTCACGGTGTACACATGGGAAAGTGGAGAAAAAATACCTGATCTCGAAATGCTTGAACGTATCTGCTATGCGCTGAAAGTTCCGGTCGATTTTTTCGATGCAGTATACAAGGCTGAACGATTTCAGCCGCGAACTCCAAGAGAAAGGAAAAAGAGAGAATGAAAAAGCTTATAATATGCGAAAAGCCGAGTTTAGCAAAGAACGTCCGTGATGCGATAGCACATCGTGAGAATGTTCAGCGTGTAGGCAACAAAGATTTGTATTATTACGAAAGCAGCAGCTACGTGATAACGTTCTGTTTCGGGCATCTGCTAACGCTCGGAGAACCTGAAAAATATATACCCGAGGGTGAAACTGCGGTCCTGCCTATAATACCCGCGAATTTCAGACTGTTCCCGAATGACAAGGACTGTGCAAGGCAGTATTCGCTTATCAAGAAACTGATGGATATGCCTGAGATCGACGGTATCATACACTGCGGAGATGCGGACCGTGAGGGTGAGATCATCGTGCGTAACGTCCTGCGCGTCGCTAGGAACACAAAGCCTGTGTATCGTTTGTGGTTGCCGGAACAGACCGAAAGCACGATACTGAAGTCACTTGGTTCTCTTGAAAATGACAGCAAATACGATGATCTGGCTAACGCAGGCTATGCGAGAACGTTCGTTGATTGGCTGTTCGGATATAATCTTTCCCGCTACCTGATGCAGAAAGCAAATGTCCGTAAAGGCTGGGGCGTTGGACGTGTAATTATCCCGATAGTCGATACCGTGTATCAGCGCGAACTTGAAATACGCAATTTCGTTTCGACACCGTATTTTCAGCTTCATGGTGAAACGGAAAAAGACGGTATAAAAGTCACTGTCACCGATAAGGAAAAATACGATACTCAGGATCAGGCACAGCTGCGGCTAACTGAACTGTCATCAGGTGTGTACCGGGTCGGCAGCATCGATACGAAAAAAGCTGTTGTCACTCCCCCGAAGATGTTTTCTCTCGATACGCTGCAAGGTAAGCTATCAAAGGACCTGGGCATGACACTCGACAAGTCGATGCCAATTATCCAGTCGTTATATGACAAGAAATTTATTACATATCCCCGCGCTGATACTGAGTATTTCGCAGAAGAAGAAAAAGCAGATGTATTCGCTGTTGCTGACAAGATGAATGCTGTATACTCCCTCGATCTTGAACATAAGGACAGCAAAAAGATCTTTGACAGCAGCAAGGTGGAAAGTCACTCCGCTATCAGACCTACGCTTAACTTTCCGACAAGTGAAAGCGGTCTGTCCGAGGATGAACAGAAGGTCTATAACACGATAGTCAGACGTTTCTGTGCAGTATTTGCTCCGCCTTGTACCGTCAACAGGACCGTGATAGTTTTCACAGATGGTACTCATGAATTCAAGATAAAGGGTGATACTCCCATTACTCCGGGTTTCCGTCGATATGAACCGCCTAAGAAAACCGCTGATAATGAAGAAGATAACAAAACACTCCCTTCTTTTTCTCCCGGAGAACTTGTATCATTCTCTTGGGTCATCGACAATAAGATGACAAAAGCTTCTCCGCGCTATACCATTGATTCCCTTAATGCGTACCTTAAAGCGCCTTTTGCTAAATCATCATCTGCCCAGGATAACGATGACTCCCCTGCCGATGACAGCGAACTGTATGAAGCTGTAAAAAAGGGTATGGAGATAGGCACTGTAGCAACCAGAACTGGACTTATAACCAAATGCGTAAAGACCTACAAATACCTCGATATAAAGCAGGGAAAGTATTACTGCACCGAAAAAGGTGAAGCTTTCATTGGATATCTTCATCAGCTGAATATCGACCTTTTCACCGAAAGAAACATCGAATTCAACATGATGATAAAGTCGGTCGAACTTGGGAAAGAAACAATGCAGCACTCAATAGATAAAACAGCCGATGAACTTCGCAGGATAATCGCACAGGACGTAACCGTTTGTTCCGCACAGAAATTTACAGATAGCAACAGTTTAGGAAAATGTCCTTTCTGCGGCAGTGATATACTTGACGGTACTAAAAACTTTTACTGCTCGGCATACAAAAACGGGTGCAAATTCGTAATTTTCAAGAACACATACTGTCATTTCTCATTTGTTAAGGACGGTAAGGAAATTAATTATTCAAAGCCAATGTCACTGACGAAATCCAACTGCAAGGCTCTTCTAAGCAGCGGCAGCACCACGGTCAGCATCGAGGAGAAGAACGGCAAGGGCAAGTACAAGATCGGCGTTACTTTCAAGCCTGATAATAAGCATGAGTTTGTCGGTATAGAGCGTATCCGGGAGAAGAAGAAAGAAGGTTGATGTCAATAGATTTGTTAGGTGTCCTGGATAAAAATGAAAGAGATTATATTTTTAAGCTGTACAATATTTTTCTCTAATAGATATTGACTTTTTTATTAAGATGTGATATATTATTAAATATAAATAAAATATCTGTGAAAACCTATAATTAAATATTGGAGGAATCACAATGAAGAAGATAACAGCATTTACAATTGCAGCAATTATGGCTTTAGGCATGACAGCCTGCGGGGATACAGAGAAAAAGTCTGCGGGCGCACAGCAGGATGCTAAAGCTGCGGCGCAGGGTGAGAATGGCGGAAGCAAAACATCGCGGGAAGATATGCTGAAAACCGCAAACGGTAATGCTAAAA
>Ga0129310_1001948_pt1 | contig 16544 bp, 14 predicted proteins | sample Go1ome_2_FD_94433 | JGI IMG/M metagenome (GOLD analysis project Ga0129310, IMG submission 94433) | Western lowland gorrila individual fecal microbial communities from Wisconsin, USA - Go1022A metagenome | ecosystem: Host-associated > Mammals > Digestive system > Large intestine > Fecal | place...
AGCTTCACCCGATGTCGCTTTCCGGCGGGCAGAAGCAGCGCGTCGCGATAGCGTCGGCGCTGGCTTCCGGACGGGAGTTCATCATTCCTATTACCAGAACGGCGAAGCCAAGGGCGCCCTGGTGCTTGCCATAAACGATTTTGCTTCCGATGTCGGGCTGACAGCGGAGTATACATTCTGCGAAAGCATTGACGAAGCAAAGCAGAAATATGAATCCGGAGCGCATTACGATTTTATGATCGGGCTTCCGTTCACATCGTCGTTCGGTGCGCAGAACGGACTTATCAGAAGCGAGCCGGTGTATTCAGCGGGTATGTCGCTTGTAAGGAACAAGCGTGAGAGTGCCTATGAAAACGAGACAGTCGCGGTAGTGCGCGGGCTGGAGTAGTCATTTGATACGATGCAGTTCCACCAGGTCGCTCTGTACGACAACGCCGCCGAATGTATCAAAGCGGTAAGAAGAGGGCAGGCGGACGTAGCGGCAGGCGACCGCTCCATAATGGATTACTACATCTATGAGACCGGAGGCACGATGTCTACCGCCGCGCTTTCCGGGATAACGCACGATGTATGCATCGCCGTGTCACGAGAAAACGCGATGCCGCTGCTCGGAGTGCTGAATAATTACATCAGCAGCCTTTCGAACTATACCAGAACATATTATCTGGACGAGGTAAATGCGCATTCTGATGTGATAACGCTTTCGCAGCTTATCGTAATATATCCTATCCAGTCGCTGCTGATAGCCGGAATAATCGTGGCACTGCTTGTCGCGGCGGTCTGCATGGTGATACATTCTTCGCTTATCGCTCGGAAGAACCGTGAATTGATAAAGGCGAGCGGTGCGAAGAGTGAATTCCTGTCCCGCATGAGCCATGATATACATACGCCGCTGAATGGCATAATCTGTCTTCCGAAAACCGATGAAACGCATTTTGACGACAGGGAGATCCTGCTTGAAAACCACCATAAGATGATGGTTTCCGCAAATCACCTGCTCTCCCTTGTGAACGACGTACTGCAAATGAGTAAGCTGGAGGAGGGCAAGGAGGAGCTTGTCAGCGAGCCGACTGACCTTGCAGGGCTTTCGCATGACGTGGTCGCGATAATCAGCGAACGCGCGACGGAAAAGGGCATATCATGGGAGTTCGACGGTAAACCGGAGACTTTCTACCAATATGTCTATACAAGTCCGCTTCATCTGCGGCAGATATTTCTGAACATCTACGGCAATTCGATAAAATACACGAACTTCGGCGGCAAGATACATACAAGACTGGAATTCCTGGGCAGGGAGAACAACACCGTGACCTACCGCTGGACGATATCCGATACCGGTATCGGCATGAGCGAGGAATTCGTTAAGCACATCTATGACCCGTTCGTGCAGGAGCATTCCGACGCAAGGAGCGTATACCAGGGCACCGGGCTTGGAATGTCGATAGTCAAGAGCCTGGTGGATCATAAGAATGGCAGTATCGAGGTTTCCAACAAGGAGGGCGTAGGCACGACGTTCATGATAACCCTGCCGTTTGAGATATCGGAAAAGCCGGCGGATAAGCATGAATCAGGTTCGGCGAGCGTCGCAGGTTTGCATCTGATGATAGTCGAGGACAACGAGCTGAACGCCGATATAGCAAAGACGCTTCTGGCTGACGAGGGCGCCGATGTGACCGTAGTGACTGACGGAAAGCAGGCGGTCGAGAGGTTCAGCGCAAGCGCGGCAGGAACCTTTGACGCGATACTTATGGACGTCATGATGCCCGTGATGGACGGACTTGCCGCAACCCGGGCTATCCGTGCGCTGGAGCGTAATGACGCGGGTACGATACCCATAATCGCCATGACGGCAAACGCTTTTGCAGAGGATATAAAGAAGTGCCTTGCGGCAGGAATGAACGCACATCTCTCAAAGCTGCTGGATATGGAAAAGATGAAAACCACGATTTACGAGCAGGTCAGAGCAACGAAAGAAAACAACCAGAACAGTGATGCCGATGAATAATGAAAAGGTCAGAAGAAACACAAAATTGAAAAAAACGCTTTCGCATGCCGTGAGCGTTCTTCTTGGATTAGCGATGGTCGCAGTCCCGGTGCAGAGCGTTTCGGCGGAGGACAGCGAAGCGGATACAGGACGCCAGACTATCCGCGTGGCGTTCCCAACGCAGGAGGGTATGAGCTTTTTCGGGCACTCCGGAAAAGTCACGGGCTATAACTATGACTATCTGGAAAAGATATCAGAGTACACCGGCTGGGAGATGGAGTATGTCCCGTACGGCAGTGTGGACGGTAACGAAGCCGTCGGGACTGCAATAAGCGACCTCCAGGAGGGCAAGGTGGATCTCCTGGGGCCCCTGCTGAAGAACAAGGCGACCGAGGAGATGTTCGATTTTCCGGAGAAGAGTTACGGCACGGTTTATACAACGCTCTGCGCCCTGTCCGCAGGAGGTATCCGTGAAAACAACATCTATAACGTTGATGTCCTGCGTGTGGGTCTCTGGCAGAAGGCGGAAACACGCAACGAGGAAGTACTGACCTATCTGAAATCCGAAAACATGCCGTACGAGGTAATTTATTATGAAACCTCGGCGGAGCAGCTGGAGGCGCTCAATAACAGTTCGGTAGACGTTATCTCCAGCGTATCCCTTTCACCAGTGGCGAATTCACGAATCGTGGCGCAGTTTGCTCCTCGTCCATACTATTTTGCAACGACGAATGGCAATACGGAGCTTATCAGAAAGCTTGACGAAACGATCGCGCTCATTGACCTGGTGGACCCGAACCTCCAGGACACGCTTTACAATACCTATTTCCGCGTTGCCAACGAAGCTTTTCGCCTTACCGAAGTCAGAAGTCCGCTATAGCAGCGCAGGGTACTCTCCGCGCCATATGCTCTGAAAATGCGGCGCCCTATGCCTACAAGCTGAATAACGAACCCGCCGGAATGCTCGTTTCCATTCTGAACGGATTTGCAGAGCAGACCGGCATGACTGTAGAATACACATTCTGTAAGGACAGAGCAGGCGAGGGAGCTGATTTCCGACGGCGGCTATGACGTGCTCATCGGAATACCGCTGACTTCCGGTCTGTGCTCTGAGCTTGGATTTATAAACAGCGCTCCGGTGATAAAATCAGTGCTCGCATATGCGCAGCACCCGACCAAAAGCGGCGGTGATATCAGCGGACAGACTATCGCGATGGTAAAGGGACTCCAGGAGCAGATACTCACCGATGGATACGCGAATGTCATACTGTGCGATGATTCCAGGGCGTGCGTTGAAGCCGTAGAAAGCGGAAAGGCGGACGTTGCCGCCGGAAGCCGCGCAGCACTGGAATATTACATTTACGAGGAGGGCAGCAGCCTTGTCACCAGTCTGATACCCGGACAGGTACAGAATGCGGATATTGCGGTCGAACGCTCCGTTGACCCAAATATGCTTGCTGCAATGAACAATTACATCTACAGCATTTCCGAGGACGACCTTGCGAATTACCTCAGCGACGGCAACCTGCACCCCGAGTCAATTTCCGTTGCGGCTTATTTCCGTAACCACCCGGTGCAGACCATTATGATAATAGTTGTGGTGATAGCTCTTATCGCCACCGTTATTGTATTCCTGCTGACGCGTTCTTCAAAGCAGCGCGCTTCCATGGAAGCGCTTCATAACGGTCAGCAGCGCAAGGCGCTCCAGATAGCCAAGGACGCTAACGAAGCAAAGTCCACGTTCCTTTCAAACATGAGCCATGATATCCGCACGCCAATGAATGCGGTGATCGGATTTTCAACGCTCCTGGCGCGGGACCCCGGCGACGAGGTAAAGGTGCGTGAGTACGCCAGAAAGATAAACGCGGCAAATAATCATCTGCTGGGGTTTATCAATGATATCCTTGATATTTCCAAAATCGAAAGCGGAAAAATGTCGATACGTCAGTTCGTATTTTCCATTGACGAGCTGATGGAGTCTATCAACGTGGTTATCCGTCCGATGGCGGGAGCAAAGAAGCATATGTTCCGCGTAAGTATGGGGAAGATGTCCCACGAACTGTTCGTTGGCGACAAGGTGCGTATAAACCAGGTGCTTATAAACTTGCTTTCAAATGCGATAAAATACACTCCCGACGGCGGGAAAATACGGTTTGATATCACCGACCTGGGAAGTTCCTCGTCCTCAGTGGAGAAGATACGCTTTGTGGTCGCCGATAATGGTTACGGTATAACCGAGGAATTCCAGAAGATAATTTTTGACACGTTCACCCGCGCGGAGGACAGTACCATTAATAAGGAGACCGGAACGGGACTTGGGCTTGCGATAACCAAGAATATCGTAAATCTCATGGGCGGTGTGATCGACCTTGAAAGCGAGATAGGCAAGGGTACTACGTTTACTGTGGATCTTCCGATGCAGCTCCCGCACGAGGAAACGGACGAGCATTTCTGGGAAAATCACAACATATCACGTATCCTGCTGGTTGACGATGACAAGAACATCTGTGACAGCATCAAGGAAAACATGGCTGACAGCGGCGTGGAGTTTGATGCAGAATACAGCGGCGAATCGGCTGTGGAGCTTGTCAGAAAGGAATACGCGGCGGGCAGGGAGTACAATACGATAATACTTGACTGGCAGATGCCCGGTATGAACGGACTTGACGCGGCCCGCGAGATACGCAAGATAATCCCGATAGATACGCCGGTGCTGTTCCTTACCTCATATGACTGGGCGGATATCGAAACGGAGGCTCTGGAGATCGACGTGGACGGATTCCTTGCAAAGCCGTTCACCACGATGAACCTCAAGGAAAAGCTGATCGAAGTGGAGCACTTCAAGAATTCCGTTTTCAGGAAAAATGTTTCGCTGAATCTGCATGGAATGCATTTCCTTGTGGCGGAGGATAACGAGCTGTATTCAGAGATCATCGTTGAGCTTCTGAAAGCCGAGGAAGCGACCTGCGATGTGGCTGAAAACGGTCAGATAGCCGTAGAAAAGTTCACATCTCAGCCCGAGCACACCTATGCCGCAGTCCTGATGGACGTTATGATGCCGGTGATGAACGGCTACGAAGCGACTAAGGCTATACGCGCTTCCAGACACCCCGAGGCGCTCACGATACCGATAGTGGCTATTACTGCAAACGCATTCGTCAAGGACGTTCAGGACGCGCTGGACGCAGGAATGAACGCGCATATCGCAAAGCCAGTAAACATGGATACTCTGAAGAATACGCTGGGTTCCTGTATCAAGTGCTGAGAAAAATTATAAGCATAAGCTGGGCGTGCTGAATGCACGCCCAATTCCTTGTGTGACTGTCGTTTGAGAACTTAAAATGCACCCGCATTTTTTAGTTTCCCGATTGATTTTTTCGCTGGGTTGTGCTATAATGTTCTTGCTGGTTAGTGGCAAATAACCACCGGTAAATGTAATGGTCAACGGAGGAAAAATATGAGCAGTCACATGGAGTTAAGCGAGCTGTCGAAATTCTGTTCCAAGATAACGGGCTGGCTGAATGCGCGTTACGGAGAAGAGCAGGGCGGGCAGATATGGAATGCAGTCTGTGAGCAGTACAACGAGTACATGAAAGAGATCCCGGATTACGGCGACAGTAAGAACACGCATGCGCTTGCGATATATGGTGCGATACTTATATTTTCGCTGTACCCGCTGCTCCCGGATCACCCTCCGGTGGAGGAGTTACAGGATCTCGTGCAGAATATGTTCATGGAGCCGTTTGTGAAGCTCGGGAAAATCCTTGACCTGAACCGCAAAATGGACATGAAGCTGATAAATTTCGTTTTCAAAAAGACCGGCGACAAGGACCGCAAGCAGATAAAACAGTATCCGGATACATTCTGTAACGTCGCGGCTCCGTTCGATAAGGAAAACTGCGCGGCGTCATATTCGTTTACCCAGTGTCCTAATGCAGAGTTCGCGAAAAAACACGGTCTTATGCACGTGCTCCCGCTTTTCTGCAATTCGGATTACTGGGGTATCAGCCAGATACACGGAGCACTAATAAGGCGCGGCACCTGCGGTAATTCAGAATTATGCGACTACTGCGTCGTTGGCTCGAACAATCCCATGGCACAGAAGTACGAAGTAGTAAAGGACGAAAAGGGCTTCCTGGTGAGCCGGGAGAAAACAGAGGATTCGAAATAAATAACAGCGGCAGATATCTGCCGCTGTCAGGCCGTCGATAAAGGCACATCTGCGTCGTCACTCCGCATAACGGCAGGCACAAAGCCTAGCCGTCATGCGGGTTCCTAGCATCTGCACCTTTCTCGGCAGCCTGGGATAGGCACTTTTTCGACGTTATCAAGCAACGTCAGTTTTCCTTTACAAGGTTGTATAAATAAGAGCCTTCGCCGATTTTCCTTGTCTGGACATTCTTCATTCCGAGATGTACATACTTGTCACGCTTCAGCACTGCGTCCGTATCGAGAAGCACGGGGCAGTGCCTTTTCTTTCCGTCCTCGAATGCGATGTCGAGCGCTTTCCGCATGAAGCCCTGTCCCTGGTATTTCTTGCGTACCACCAGCATTCCCACGAATATGTACGGCTTTTTGGTTTTCTTGAATATATCCTCGTAGGATTTTCCGCCGCTGTTCATGGCTTTAAGCATCTTTATGGCGCCGCCAAGTCCTATTGTTTTTAGCAGCGCTTTCATCACTCCCATACCCGCGGCGGACGACATCTTTTCCCCGGAGTATCTATAAGCCACGAACGCTTCGTGATTCTCGCTTGTGCTGTAGAGATAGCCGCCCTTTATCATCGCGCGGGCATAGCCGCAGATGTATTCCTTTACGTTGTCGCGGCTTCCGAAAAGAAATCCCATGCCCCGCTCGCCGTCCGCGTACACGTGGTCGGCGAACGCTTCTCCTATTTCTTCGATTTCCTTTTCGCTGAGTTCTGTGATTTTCACCATATACGTTACCTCCGTTTACTTTGCCGCCGTACTTTTGTCACCGACAAACCAGTAGTCACATATCTCTCCGCCGGAAGCCAGTGTCTGCTCGCGGATAAGCTTAGCGTGCATAAGCCCGGCAGTCAGCAGGTCTATTTCGCACATAGCGGGCAGGACTTCCAGATATCCCTCCCGGCGCGCGAACGTATTCAGCGGACATCTCGTAAAGTGGTAGTAGAAGCCCTCCGAATGCTTGCCCGGATCAAAGTTGAAATCCCATGAAGCCGCTCTGTACTGCGGGTGTTCGTCTATCCATTTCGCATCGTTCTGCATCATTTTCCCTATGCGCTTTATGCCGGTGGGCTTGTTGGCGTTTATGTAAAGCCCGGCAGCTTTCAGAATCGGGGTGCTCATTATTTCGCGGGTTATTTCCCGCAGTCCGTCAACTGTAATCTTACCGTCCGACGCTTTCCATACCGCCAGGAAAACCAGGCACTCGTAGATGTTAGATGCCATGGGATTGTCCTTTCCGACATCATCTATGCGGTTCAACATGTCACGGTAAACGGGATCCGCTTTTTTTATCAGTTCAGCTGTTTCTTCCTTTCCAAGTCGCTTTGTAAGACTGCGCTTGATAAGCGGCATAAGCATTTTCCAGTATTTGTTCGTGTATTCCATCATGGTTATTGTCCTCCTGTTATATGTTAGCCTCGGCTAACATATAAGTGTATTGCATTTACGCTGTATTTATTTTATCACATCAGTATAAAAAAATCAATACCATAAATGAGCGCAGGGGGCTGTTTAAAGTCGTTTGTTAGCCCTGCGAAACTCGTGCTGTATAGAATATACAAATGATAGTATGAAAAAGCAACACAATTCACAAATCGTCCTGCGAACCGGTTGACAAATCGGTTAGTTGGTGCTAATATAGTTCTGTGACCAAAATTAAAAAACAGGTCACAGGGGAGAGGTGCAGATGTGCCAACAGCATTTACAGACGAGGAAATGAAGCGGATACGCGGCGAACTGATAAGCGCCGGGATCCGTCTGAGCAAGGAGCTTGGCTTGCAGAAAATGTCCGTTGAAAAGCTGACCTCCGCGGTTGGAATAGCAAAGGGCAGCTTCTACCTGTTTTTCGACTCAAAAGAGGATTTTATTCTTGAGATAGCGAATTACGCAGGCGCTGAAACCCAGAAAAAGCTTCTCCAGAAGCTGAACGGACGAAAACAGATGTCGGCGCATGAGCTCATGGAGTTCTTCAACGAGTATATCCATTCGGAGCTTGACCTTATGAACGGGCTTACCGTTGACGATTTCTTGTGGCTGAAAAAGCACATCACAAAGCAGACGCTGTTTGACCCCGTGGAGCAGATACAGACCGCGCGGCTGTGGCTGTCGATCATAGACGATGTACGGGACGGAGTGGACGCCGGAACCTTTGTGAATCTTCTGAAATGCATTTATGCCATCAGGGAGCACAGCGACACGATGGTCAGGGACTCGATGGAAAACAGCATACAGATACTGCTGCGTACCATCGAAATTTACATCAGCGGAAAGGGTAATATTTATGATCAGTTTTAGCGACGAGTACAGGGAATTTCTCAGAACACACGAGTACAAGCCGGTCACAGTTCGGGGGCAGGAGTTTCAGGTCATTGACGCGGGGAGCGGCAGCCCTGCCATTGTTTTCCTCAACGGAATGGATATGGACGAGTCGTGGATAAAATACTTTTCCGCATTCGAACCGAATTACCGCGTTGTGATGATGAAGTACCCCGTTACGATAAAGAAAAACGTCGAAATGGCAGAGGCGCTTCATGAGCTTTTCGTAACGCTTGGCATTGACGCTCCGATATTGAGTGGCATAAGCGACGGCGGCGTACTGGCTCAGCTGTATGCGAAAATGTACCGGGTGAGCGGGCTTATCCTGGTGTCAACGCTTACCGTAGATTCGTCTTATGTTGCTATGATAAAAAAGGAGAATTTCATTCTCCCGTTATTGAAGCTCTATTACCGCACACTAAAATTCGACAAGCTGCGGGAAGTGCTGGTAAACGCCGTAAAGAGGCATTTCAGAAACGAAACGGACGAGGAAAAGGCGTACGCGGTGACATTTTTGAGATGTATCGGCGAGGACAAAAATTACCGTTATCGCTTCCTGCGCGCGCTTTCCGCAACATCGGATATCGCTAAGCTGGATAAGTTCGGCAAGGAAAGCTTTGAGTACCTCCGCGGAAAGGTACTGGTTCTCATTCCCGAAAACGATATGTTCGACAAGGCGGATTCGCAGAAGCTGGTCGATGTATTTACCGAGCCGGTCGTCAAGGAGACCTACGGCGGACACCTCGGAATGGTAATGCGCGCCGACCTGTACATAAAGGAGATCGAAGAATTCCTCAGGGATAATTTCTGACAAGGACAAAAACATGGAGAAATACGATATCACAAAGCCGATAAGAATACCCGTAGGAATGCACAGACTTAACGACGACGCGGGAATCAGCTTCCAGCTGAACCGCCTGGTTAATATGGACGGCTGCGACCTGTCCGTAGCCAGGGAGATAGGCCCGACGATAAAGACACCTGCGGAATTTTACAGCGTTCTAAAAACAAGAGCCGACCGGGAGCTTGAAAGCGGGCATATAAAGAACGCTGCTGCGTTGTACCGCATGTCCGAATTCTACACCGACTGGGAGGACGCTGACGGACTAGCCGCGTGGAAAAAGGCGAGGGAGTTGTTCTTTCAGTATTACGCGGATTTTTTCAGCGGTGAAAACCCGCTGGTCGAGCTGATAAACGTCCCTTATGATGGCTATGAAATGCCGGTGCTGAAATTCAATGCAGAAGCTGCTAAAGGCACGATAGTCATGCACGGCGGCTTCGATTCAAGCTACGAGGAGTTTTTCACCGAGTGCGAGTATCTTCGCGAGCACGGCTATAACGTATATCTGTTCGAGGGACCGGGGCAGGGCGAGTGCATAAGGTTCCACGGCGCTCCGCTGATAGTCGAATGGGAGAAGCCGGTAATGGCGGTGACTGAGTATTTTGACCTGCACGATGTTATCCTGGTCGGACAGTCGCTTGGCGGATTTTTCGCCCCGAGGGCTTCCGCGTTTGACGATAGAGTTACTAAGTGCGTGAGTATCGCGCAGTTCGGTGCGCTGAAAATGAACTTCCATGACAAGGCGTTCGTGAATGGAATCATCGTGGCGATTCTGAATATTATCCTTTACGGCTTCGGCTGGCTGATAAACATTCTCTACGCGGCGAAAAAAGGAAAGGGCATGCCGTTCTTCCGTACATATTTCCACCGAATGGGTACGACGAATGTCTACAGGCTTACAAGGTTTCTGTGGCGTATCGACTTACGTCCGGTTGCGGACAGGCTGACAAAGGATTACCTTGTCATCGGCGGAAGCAAGGATACCATGGCGTGCCGCGCCGGAATAGGCAGGCAGCTTCTTTTGCTGAAGAATGCGCGTTCCGTTTCCTCGCGTGAGATAACTGAGCATGAAAATGGCGCAGACCACTGCTGCTGCGGCAACCAGACCGCGGCTATGGATACGATATTGCTGTGGGCGGAGCTTATGGAGCGCCGTGACAGATCTCTTGACGGCTGCGACGAATAATTGAAAGGAATCATACCATGTACGAGTGTACATTAGAAAAAGAGGGATTTCTGGGAACGCTGTACGAAAGTAAAGTCACCACGGATAAGGCGGTTATCCTGGTGGGAGGCAGCGGCGAAAAGCGCGATTTCGTGGAACTCCGCGCAAAGGCGCTGTGCGACGAGGGATTCAACGTCCTCTCGCTTGGCTACTATCTGTGGAAGCCGCTGTCCGCGCAGACCGTCCGCATTCCGGTGGATTATGCGGAAAAGGCGGTCGGATTTCTGAAAAACTGCGAGCGGCTGAATATCCGGAAGATAGGCATGACCGGACTATCCCTCGGAGCGGCTTATACACTGCTGTGCGCTTCGTATCTGCCAGATATATCCTGCGCGGTTTCGGTTTCCGGATTTGATTTCGTCGTGGAGGGCTGTAAAAACGCGCTGTTCCGTCAGCACAAGTCGTATTTTTCATATCACGGGGAGGACGTGCCCTATGAACCGGCGGAAGCCCTGTCGCACCTCGGCAGGACGCTTCGTGACCTGAAGCACGATACGCGCTATGATTTCAAGGCAATGAATCGTTTTTATTATAACGAATGTTTCAAGGATCGTACAGATTGCAGCCGCATAAAGGTCGAGAACATTAAAGGCAATGTTTTGCTGCTTGCGCCTGCGTTTGATGATACTTGGCCGTCCGACATCGCGTTTCCGCGTATCATGCAGGTGCTTGAGGAGAAGAAATTCCCATACCGTCACGAATGCGTGATCTACGAAAAGGCAAGTCATTACCTGGCGGTGCCGCCGGAGTGTATGCGGCTGAACGGGAAAAGCGAGGAAGCGCTACAGAAAACCCTCGCCAAATTCATGACGATGGAAGCAAAATACCCTGCTGAGTGCCGCAAAGCGCGCCTGGAAAGCTGGGAGAAGCTAGTTGCGTTCTTCCGGGAGTGGTGATATACAGAAAATGCTCTGTCCGCAGGACAGGGCATTTTTTCGTGGAGTATTTGACTTTTTATGGCTCATGTGTTATAATTACCACGGAAATAAATCCGAAAATTCAGCGGCGCGCCAGAGGAGATGATGGAAATATGTACAGGACTTCTGATAACACGGCGTACTTCCATCTTCCGGGATTGTTTGAGTTTTACGAACTGTACAGCGTGTTCCTGCCGATTTTCCGTGAGCACCGGGAATACTTCTACGACTGGTGTGAAATAGGCTCCGTGTATGGCGCTTCGGCGGATTGTATCTGGGGTGGAGGGCGCGTGGGCTTCGGCGATCACGACCCGCGTGAAGTCCTGGCGCTGATGCGGGAATATAATATCTCGTCACGGCTGACGTTCAGTAACTCCCTGCTCCGGGAGGAACATCTTTCGGACAGGAAGTGCAATGCGCTCTGTGAGCTGTTTGGCACAGGCGGAGAACCGCGTAACGGCGTTATTATCCACTCCGACCTGCTTCTGGAGTATCTGAGGAGGAACTATCCGGAGTTGTATTTCGTATCCTCCACAACAAAGGTGCTGACGGATTTTTCGCTGTTCCTGGACGAGCTTAACCGGGAGGAGTTTCTTTACGTCGTGCCGGATTTCCGCCTGAACAAGCAGCTGGATAAGCTGAACACGCTGAGCGTATCCCAGAAAAACAAAGTGGAATTCCTGTGCAACGAGTGCTGCTGGTTCGGCTGTATGGACAGAAAGCGCTGTTATGAAAACGTGAGCCGGAAAAATCTCGGGGAAAACTGCCCCGACCACCGCTGTACCGCTCCGGACGCCGCCAGCGGCTATAAGTTTTCCAAAGCGATGGAAAATCCGGGGTTCATCAGTACGCAGGATATTCGGAATGTGTACCTTCCGATGGGCTTCACTAACTTCAAGATAGAGGGCAGGGGACTTGGCAGCGCCATGATACTGGAGTTTCTGCTCTATTACATGACAAAGCCGGAGTATCATATACATGTAAGGGAAAAGATATACCTTGACAGCATGCTCGACCTGTTTTGAGCGCGTTACGAACAGAAAACGGAGGACTTGAAATGAAAGAAATAAGATGGGCGGTCCTTGGCACCGGAGTTATAGCCAATGAGATGGCAGCCGCGTTGAAGAAAAACGGCAGGAACATCTATGCCGTCGGAAACAGGACGCATTCAAAGGCGGTCGCATTTGCGGAGAAATACGGCATAAACAAGGTCTACGACGATTTCAACGAAATGTTCACCGACCCGGACATCGACGTGATTTATATTACGACCCCGCATAACACGCACATTGAGTTCATGAGAAAGGCTATCCGTAACGGAAAGCATATACTTGTTGAAAAGTCCATAACGCTCAACAGCAGCGAGCTTAATGAAGCAATATTGCTCGCAGAGCAGAACGGCGTAGTCATAGGCGAGGCAATGACGATATATCACATGCCGGTATACAAGAAGCTCCGGGAGCTGCTGGACTCCGGGAAGCTCGGAAAAGTGAACCTCATAACGATGAATTTCGGCAGCTTCAAGGATTACGACATGAGCAACCGGTTCTTCAACAGGGAGCTTGCCGGGGGCGCGATGCTTGATATCGGCGTGTACGCGCTTTCGTTCATCAGATATTTCATGAGCAGCAAGCCGGACAAGCTGCTGTCGCAGGTGAAAAGAGCGCCTACCGGGGTCGACGAGCAGGCGGGACTGCTTCTCATGAATGCCGACGGGCAGATGGCGACGGTCATGCTCTCGCTGCATTCAAAGCAGCCAAAAAGAGGCATGATATCCTGCGAAAAGGGCTACATCGAAATCATGGAGTACCCCCGGGCATGGGAAGCGACCGTGACCTACACGGACTCCGGTGAAACCGAAACTATCCGTGCCGGAGAGAACGCAGACGCGCTTGCCTACGAGCTTTCCGACATGGAGAGCGCGATAAATGGCGATACGGAATGCATGCACCTGGCGTACACAAGGGACGTTATGGATATGATGACGGAATTCAGGAACTCCTGGGGATTTAAGTACCCCGAGGAGGAATAATATTAACGGTGCAGGCTTGCGACGTCTGCACCGTTTCGCGTATAAAAGGGAAGCCAATGAACGCTTCATTCTGCCGGGCTACAATTGCCCCTAGAGAACACATTCACTGGCTTCTGACTATAATATATCACATTCTGCGTAAATTGTCAAGTACTTTGGAGCAGGCTCTTGACAATTTACGCGAAATCGGATATAATAAAGACGAGGGAAGTTATCCGTAGCTTTTCTTAGTGTGGCTGACACTTTAGGGGCACATTAGCAATAATGGCGCATATCCGAAACTCTGAGGTTCACCGCTGCTTGAAAGTATAGCAGCACTGTGTGGGGTTCTGTTGATCCTGCATTAGTCGGTCGTCCGGAGCGACTATAAAAATCAGCCGATAGAATTTACTATCCAGCAGGTTTCTGCTGGATTTTTTGTTTTATGACAATGTGTTTTCAACTAGCCGGTAAACCTTTTCCGACCAGTCCCAGATATCCTTGCAGTCGTTTTCGGCGTAAATGACGCGGCTGCGGAGTTCATCGGGGATATACTGTTCTACATTGCGGCGCAGCGCTGTTGGAATAATGATCCTGTGCACCCAGTCGGCAAGCTGTATCTCATCTTTGACTTTCAGCGGGAGTACTCCGTCGAATACAGCGCCCGGGTGTCTGATAAGCTCGTCGTACTTGAAGTAAAACCGTATGCCGGGCGTGAAATGTACGCTCAGGTCTTTATCGTCTGGAAATCTTCCGAGCCTGCGTTCCGTCACAAGGCGGTCGCCGCCCTGGCAGTTACCCCAGGTGAACATTATGTATTCGAAATAGTCCGCCGGGTCGTTTGCCGCGTTCCGGTTCTCGCTCATAAGCTGTTCTACCGGGACTTTACGGGCTTTCAGCGCAGACAGCAGGCTCCCGCATTCGAATATTTTTACTGCATTTTCCGGTGAGGTCGTGTGGCATATGAAATCCGTTACGCAGCCCCTGCGGTACGGGCAGGCAGTGCATTCCGTCAGTAGCTCCGGGCGCGGCGTATCAAGATATCTCTTTCTGTCCGCGAGCCTGGATTTTATCATGCTGAGAAGTTCGCTGTCCTCGCACTCGATCTCGCATTTCCTGCCGTATTTCGCTTCGTAATCCATGAACTCGATAAGCGTGCGTATTTCCCAGTCGGTTATATGAGGATAGTCCGATAGCTTTTTGTAGAACACTCCGTCCCATACCTCGGTGCACTCGAAGTCTCCGATTTTTATAAGCACATGTATCACCGCCGTTCTGATTCTGATAAGACAAGTATATCATAATGAGATGAGCAAGTCAAACAACTCTTTGTTGAGTAACTCTAACACAGAATTAACAGAATCAAGGTAGCGGATTTAATATTCCTGCGACTATAATTAAAATAGAATTAAAAGGGCAGGAGTGTAGTTATGATAGACGAAATACGCCAGGAATTCATAAGTCGTCAGCCGGAGCTTAGCTGGGTATGGGAGGTGCTTGAGGGAAAGCAGCTCCCGGAAACGGAGCGCTTCGCCAGGCTTTCAAGAAGCCAGCTGCGCAGCGTTCAGAGCGTAACTGAAAAGCTGAGAGCGGCAGACCGCAGCGGTTCTCCGATGGCTCTGTTGGCGGTGGAGCAGCTTACTGAAAAGCTGCTGAACGGCGAGCCGGTGAAGCAGGATACATATTTTTGCAGCAGTCCGGAGCGCGACCGCCGTACAGGCAAGACAGCCGGGATAACGCTGCTGGTTTTTTCCGCGCTGATAATATTTACGTTCATTGCTATGATGAACTGGAATGCGTACCTTGGCTGCGGCTGTTTCATTGCCGGGATAATTACACTGCTTGTCGGTACGCGCCGGTCGGACAGGTTTGTAAAGAAAGACCTCCCGCCGCACCTCGCGGAAACTGATTACCACACGGACAGGCTCTTCTTCCGGGGCGGCGAATGCTATCTGCTGTGCGACAAGATACTTTTTGCATACTGCAAGGACGATATGTACCCGTATGAATCGCGCTCCGACATAATGGATTATCTGTGCGTACCCATCGCGGATATCTCGTATATCCAGGGGCAGATGCTGATTCTGTCAAACGGCGGCGCGATAACGCTTTACAACTCGCCTCAGATGGACGATATGCTTGAATATATCTCGGCACTGGTCAGATGGTCGCCGGCGCCGTACGCTCCCTCAAAGGAATCCGTTAGAAGCTACATGGCTCATGACAAGTACGCGGCGCTGAAGGTCGTAATTACTGTCGCCGTCCTGCTGATAGGCGTGTACTCAATGCCATCGGTCGTTTCTGTAATTCAGAAATACTTCTGACAAAAAAAATCACCCCGGCTGAAAATCAGCCGGGGCTTTTCGTCACATTTTCTTTCGGCAGATGCCTACGCCAAGTCGAGGTTTCGCTGTGCAACCCCTCCCGTAAGCTCCATCAGACAACGCTCTTGGCACGCCCTCCGATATCATCGCTTCACAGAACTGCCACGACGGTTAAGTTTCGTCAGTCCTTACCGAAAACTCATGTTTTCTGACAGTTTTACGCTGCTGATGATATTATATCCCATACAGCCCGGAATGTCGAGTCTTCCGGATTGAAAGTTGATTGCTTATCTGGTGAGCATGTACATCAGCGCGTTGACTATCGCGGCGGCAACGTTGCTTCCGCCCTTTCGACCGCGGGCGACGATGTACGGCACTCCGCTCTGCATGATAAGCTCCTTTGACTGAACAACATTCACGAATCCCACCGGGACGCCTATCACGAACGCCGGAGAGAAGTCCCCGGACGTAATGTGCTCGTATATCCTTATGAGCGCAGTCGGGGCGTTTCCGCAGACGAAAATCACGGGCTTCCCGAGCTTAGCCGCGCGGTCAACGGAAGCAGCGGCGCGTGTAGTCCCGTGCTCCCTGGCGGCTGCTGCGGTCTCCGGGTCGGACATGAAGCACACGACCTCGCAGCCCAGCTTACTGAGCGCGGTTTTGTTTATCCCGGCTTTCGCCATGTTGGTATCGGTTACGATAACAGCGCCGTTTTTCA
>Ga0129310_1001960_pt1 | contig 16503 bp, 14 predicted proteins | sample Go1ome_2_FD_94433 | JGI IMG/M metagenome (GOLD analysis project Ga0129310, IMG submission 94433) | Western lowland gorrila individual fecal microbial communities from Wisconsin, USA - Go1022A metagenome | ecosystem: Host-associated > Mammals > Digestive system > Large intestine > Fecal | place...
AAGTGAGAGCGTGATGTACGTATCTTTAGTGCGGTAAATACCGTATGGAGACTCGTGGAACCTAGTAGACAGACCAGAATCCGTTCTGGGGGTCAATTTTCCATTATTCATATAATAGCCGAAAGGCTCCAGTTGCAAATCCAATGCGGCATTTAAGAGGCAGGCATCGACTTTATGTCCATTTCCGGTCTTCTCGCGATCAAACAGTGAGGCGATGATACCTAAAGCGGCCAATACGGCACCATGTTGGTCAACAACTGTTGTGCCCATCGGGAACGGCGGAGCACTGCTGGGGCCGTTCATAGAGGCCAGGCCGCTTAAACTTTGAGCTAAAAGATCTTGACCGGGTTTCTTGAAATAAGGACCACTGGAACCATAACCAGAGCAAGAACAATAGATCAAGCGAGGATTAATTTTTGAGAGTTCTTCATAAGAAAAACCCAGTTTATCCATAACACCTGCGCGGTAATTCTCCACGACAACATCGTATTCTTTTACCAAATCATAGACAATCTGTTTTCCTTCTGAAGATTTGAGATCCAACGTCATAGAACGCTGGTTTCGATTACCAATCATAAAAAATACGCTTACACCATTTTTATATGCATCGCAACCAGACCAACTACGTTCAAATGCGCCTTTATGAGGTTCAACCTTTACTACATCAGCTCCAAGATCAGCAAGGATTTGCACGCAGGACGGCCCTTGCAAATAATGGGTAAAACTCAAGATTTTGATTCCTTCTAACACAATTAACACCTCGATAAAGAAATTCAGTTACCGCTGGAGTTTGGCTACTAAGTATGGTTACCTCCCAGAACTTAATGCCCCGAATTTTATTCCCAGACTTTAAAGAGCAAGAAAACCATGCAGCCCCTATCATTCAGAATATTGTTCTTAACATTCACACTCAGGAACCGGGGCTTTTGTTGCTGCCTCTACGAATATGCAAAGGCTAAATATCTTTTTGGGGCTAATTAGGAATATCAAAAGAACCGGCCGCCGTTTCCAACCCACATATCCGCATTTTCTCCCATAATCTCTTTAAGGTCATTTGATGCCTTTTCAATCTCGTCCATAAGATCATCAGGCACCTCTCGCTCATAAGAGGCAATATTCTGCTGTAATTGTCCAGGAGAACGCGCCCCAACCAAAATGCTTTTTACAATTTTGCGGCGCTTCAGAAAACCCATAGCAATCTCAGCAGGTGCATAGCCAGTCTCTTCACAAGACGAGACTAAGAAATCAATAAATGAGAATATTTCTTTTTCAAAGCCAGGATCATTATGTCGTCCTTGTTTCCAGGCCCCACTATAAAAACGCGTCTCACGCCGTCCCAGAGGAACGTCTTCTACTGAACGGAACTTACCAGTCAGCAGTCCTTGGGCCAAAGGAGAATAGGCCCAAACATAGATTCCGCTTTTCTCGGTGGCAGGAATGATTTTTTTCTCGGCAATACGCCATAACAAGGAATATGGGAGCTGATTCATGGCGATATCATAAGATGCATCCAGAGACTGTACACATGTTTCACCCGCATTGCAGATACCGGAAGCCCGAATCTTACCAGCTTTTTTTAAGTCTTCAAATGCGCCATAGGTTTCTTCTAATGGAATCTCCGGATTGGGCCAATGTACCTGATACAAGTCGATATAATCAGTCTGCATCCGCTTCAAGCTAGCTTCACAATGGGCAATCACATCATCATAATGGAGTGCCTCCGTATAAACCTTCGTAGCTAAAACAGCATCTGTACGGCGCCCTTTCAAAGCTAAGCCCACGATTTCTTCCGATTTACCATCTCCGTACCGTTCTGCTGTATCCACTAGATTTACACCGTGTTCTAACGCGTAATGGATAGTATCGATAGCTGCACATTCATCACTGCTGCCCCATACCTTTCCTCCGGCGAAAGCCCATGTCCCAAGAGAAAGACCTGAAACAAGGATACCGCTTTTTCCAAGTTCACTTTTTTTCATAGGATTGCCCCTTTTTTAAATCAGATCCTCCGAATTATTCGGGTCGATGCGCCCACATCATTAAAACCTTTGTTCCGGACTGGCAAACCTTCCCGTTTTGATTAATCACTTCAAGTGCTAGTTTCAGGACCCCTCGATCAGGCTTGCTCCTACTAGGTCTAATCTCCGTCACAGTAACGTGGCAGTGAACCGTGTCGCCAAAGAAAATCGGTGCTTTGAACTGCCAATCTTCTATTCCTAGGAAAGCAATGCAGGAATCGCGCAGCAAATCCAACTGAAACAATAGGCCGTGAGACATGGACAAGCCCAAAAGCCCATGGACAAGCCTCTGTCCAAATTCTCCCTCTGCCATTCGCTCTTTATTGAAGTGGTTGGGATGTAGGTCTCCAGTGAGACAACCAAACATGACGACATCTGTCTCTGTAATAGTTCTGGCAGGAGTTGTAAATTCTTCACCAAGAGAATATTCGTCCAAATAGATAGACATAATATCGGTCTCCTTACTTTCTTTTGGAATCAAACAAACAATCTAGCATCCATAGGTCTGCAATCAGCGTCTACGATTACGTCAAAGGGAATGTGTGCAAGAACATCCTTTTCAAGATTGATGCCATCTGCAACTTCTATCAAGTGCAAACCATCATCTAGAGCACGGAATACAGCACGTTCCGTGATGAACAAAATTGTCTGGCCCTTGCTTCTCGCATTCCGGCCATTGAGTGTAATCTGTTCGACCTCTGGCACCAGCTTAAAGAATTTACCTTCCTGCTTAATCTTTAGATAGCCATCTACAACCTCTATCTCTGTACCGCCGGATGAGAATGTCCCACAGAAGACCAGTTTCTTGGTCTTGTGCGCAATATCAATAAATCCACCACAGCCTGGTACAATACCATTAAAGCTGCTGACATTGACGTTACCATAGCGATCCATTTGTGCGCAGCCAAGGAAGGACATGTCCAGTATACCGCCGCGAAATGCCTGAAACACCTGAGTTGGATCCAGTAATGCGGTAGGATTGATATTGGTTCCAAAGTTGTCTCGATCACCGGGAACCCCCCCCAAGGAACCATGTTCTGTAAAAAATGTAATCCCCTCTAAAGCATGGTCTTCTACAAGGATCCGGGGAAGGAACCCAGGAATGCCAACCCCCAAGTTCACAGTTTTGGGCGGCTCACCAATTTCCATAGCAGCTCTGCGGAGAATTACCTTTCTGATATCCAACGGAAGATTTTCCAGATGTCCCAAAGGCATTCGATTTTCTCCAGAAAGCGCGAAATTTAATCGTCCACCGGAGAGGGGCACATCCTCTTCCACTACCACGGCATCCACCAAAATCCCGGGAACTACCATTCGCTTGGGCGGGATGGAGCCGTTGGCAACAACCCGCTTTACTTGTGCAATCACTTTTCCGCCGCAAGCTTTAGCAGCAGTGGCCATAGAATAGATCCCCAGGCTGACCGGTTCTTGGTCCAGCGCTAGATTTCCTTCTTCATCAGAGGTGTGGGCGCGGATAATAGCCACATCGATTTTCGGATTTTTGTAGCAAAGCAGTTGATGTCCGTCTAAATTAATTAGTTTTACGATATCTTCGGTGGTATGACTATTAAATTTGCCTCCGCCGTATCGAGGATCTACGAAAGTATCCAATCCTACATCGGTCAGTGTGTAGGGTTCACCACAGGAGATATTTTGAATCATGCGATAAACGGTACCCATAGGTACCACATATGCATCCAGCTTGTTTTCACGGACCAACTGGCTTGTGCGTGAACTCTTCAGATAACTGAAGCCGCTACCAATAGAACGGGCCAGAAACCCTTCGTGGGCGAAATGCTCAAGGCCACAGTTTTCTCCCATGCCATAAATAACTGGATGGATATCTGTCAAATTTTTTGGATGACCTGTGCTTACAAACCTCTCTTCCAAAGCACCAAGGATTCGATCTGGGAGAAGCAGATTTTCACAGCCGCAGACTACAATCGTATCATTATCTTTTACTAATTCAGCTGCATGGACACGATCCACAATTTTTTCCATTTAAATAACCCCCTATTCTCAGTGCATGATCTTAAGCCCCCACATTACTACAGAAGGTACAAAGACGCAGAGGGCAAGTCCAATCAATTGAACACCAATAAAGGGAATTGAAGCCTTGTAGATGGTCTTCAACTGTGTCTCCTCCGGAGCAGCACTCTTCATATAAAACAGCGAGAAGCCAAAGGGAGGTGTTAAGTAACCGCATTGAAGGGCAACCATGAAGCAGATAGCAAACCACATAGGATCAATACCGTAGCTGGAAATAAGCGGTGTAAAAATTGGCGCACAAATAACGATGATGGCAATAGTATCCAAAAACATGCCCAAGAAAAACACAATCGCGAGAAGTGCCAAAACTAAGCCATAATTGCCCCCAGGAATCTTGGCAGCCAGTTCAGCTACGAATTTATTACCTCCAATGGCAACAAAAACAGAGCCGAAATAGGAAGCAGCCAAGGTGATAAAGCCGACCATAGCAATGTTCTTCAGCGTGCCAATACTGGCATTGAGAAGATGCTGAAACGTAAAGCGATGGTTTAAAACAGCAATAACAATCGCGCCTACGCAACCGACGCCTGCGGCCTCAGTGGGAGTCGCAAGACCTGCGTAGATAGCGCCCAACACGACAATAATTAGAACGCACGGCCAAAAGACCTTTTTCAAACCAAGCAGGTTCTCTTTGAAACTCTTCCGGTCTTCTGCCGGCATTACTGGACAAAGATCTTTTCTGAATGCGCAGCGAATCGCAATGAACGCGCAGTACAGCAGCGCCAAAACGATGCCAGCACTCATTCCTCCTGCAAATAGTCCACCTACAGAAACGCCAGTCATCGTACCATACACAATCATATTTGTGCTAGGAGGAATCAACTGACCCAGTGTGCCTCCAGATAGAACAGCACCCATGGAGATTTTCTCATCGTATTTGTATTTCAGCATCTGCGGCAATGCAATTGTGGTAAGTGCAATAACAGTACCGGCTACAACGCCAGTCATAGCCCCCATAAGGGCGCCAACAGCAACCGTACACATAGCCAAGCCACCGCGAACCTTGGCGGTCAGACTGTAAAATGCCTCATAAAGATCTTCTACGATCCCTGCTTCGAATAGCATAAGTGACATAAATGTAAACAGCGGTGTTGCGAGCAGGTTCCAGCTGTTCATCGTTGTGATCGTGGATGTGACGATTCCGTAAATACTACCAGTACCCCAGAGAGCAAAGGCGGTTCCAAGCGCAACTAAAGAAAGGGCATAGACGACAGGGAGGCCAATGACTAATAAGGCAATCAGTAAGCCAAACATAATTAATGGCATATAAGCATCCATCAGTTGTCTCCTCCCTTATCTTTCTGTTTTGCTGCACGGTGTTCACGCAGATAGTTAATGGAATCTTTCATTCTTTCAATGTAGGTTATAAAAGAGCGTACCAGCAGGAGAAATGCTCCTACCGGAATACACAGTCTGACAGGCCAAACATACGGCGCCCACAGGCTGTCCGATCTCTGGTGAATGGAAATTGCCTTGATGGTAGCAGCACCACCTTTCATAATTAAAACGTAGCAGAAAAGAGCACAAGCAATAATTGCAAGTGTATCAGCAATCATTTTGGCGATACCACGATATTTTACATAAAATAAGTCCATAGAAACATGCGCATGGCATGCCTCGCCGTACGCACCGCCAATCATAAAATATGCGCCGAAGATCATACAGCAAAGTTCCTGAGACCAGATGGTCGGACGATTTAGTGTATAGCGCATGACGATAGCCTCAAATGCAGGAAGTGAGAAAAGGATAACGATTACAAGTGCCCAATATTTTCCGAAAGTATCTAGCCCTTTCTTAATGCTGTCAATGATTTTCAAGATTTCTCCTCCTTTTGGGATGTGCCGCCTGGGAATGTTTTCAGGCGGCACATCAGGCATAGATGAAAGAAATTTATTTTTGAATTTTGGCGGCCACATCGGAGTAACCATTGTCATCCAAGAACTTGATATACAGGTTCAAAAACTCATCTGTCAATTCAGATTGTCCCCAATACCCCTGCAAGGTCTCTGCGGCAGTAGTCTTAATGGACTGGAAATCCTCGTCAGAGAGCGTCAAGCACTCCACGCCGCCATCGATAATAACTTCGCGAGCTTCAGCAGCAGCCTCTGTCAGATGATCAAAGGTATAAGCACGATTTTCCTTACAGCAGTCAGCCAGAACCTGCTTATACTCATCAGGCAGGGCATTGTAAGCATCCGCATTCACAATAAGATTGCCAACTTCAACGCCAGAGGTGGAATGAGGTGTCGGTTCGATGATATACTTGCAAACCTCATGCAGTGCATTACCATAGTTATCCGCATAGCCACCAACTTCGAAGGCATCAATCGTGCCCAGCTTTGCAGCAGAGTAGACATCACCCATGGGCATGGATACAACGGATGCTCCCAGTGCACTATACAGCTCCTGGCCCAGACCACCACTGCGAATGAGAACGCCCTTAAAGTCATCAATACTCTCAATCTTCACATTAGACATGAAACACTCTCCGGGCAGATCCAGGACGTTTCCTACATAGACCAGCCCCATGGCATCGTATGCTTTCTTGACCAGGGGCTCATATTCAGCCAGGAATTTTTCATCCATGTCAAAATCATTCCAAAGGTCAGAACTTCTAAATGCAGCCAGCTTCAGCATGGGCTCAATACCAGAGTGATAATCATTAGAAGTAAATGCGCATTCGGTAACGCAGTTACCAACGGCCTCAATCAGATCTTCCTGGCCGTACAGCGTACCTGCAGAGAATACTTCAATCGTAAAATTACCATCTGTGGCATCGCTCACTAACTGCGCATAGTGCTCAACACAATTTTGGCGCTCAGTACCAGAAGTCTCAACGGACTGGGCACGCCACGTAACTTTAGGCATGGATTCGCCAGTGCTGTTGTTGGAAGAAGCGTTATCAGTGGAAGAGGTGTCGCCGCAAGCGGCAAGCGTCGTCAGCATCAGGGCAAGGGCAAGAATAGTCGCAAGTTTCTTTTTCATTGTTTTTCTCCTTCTAAATTTATTTATAATGTACTGCCATTATGTGCGGAAGGAACAATATAGAAAATGCTAAAAACATCAGCTTAAAAACATGTGGTTTCCTCTGTCCATTATCTGCACATCAAAGTTTTTTATAAACTGCAAGAGGTTCAGGATCAATCCCAGGCCAGGATCCCCTGATCACGCAGCAACTCGATCTCATCTTTTTTGTAGCCAAGTTTGGAAAGGACTTCTTTGGTATTTTCGCCTTTCTTAGGAGGGGGCAACCGGAGCGGTGTTGACTCTCCGTCATACTTGATTGGGTGATTTAAAACACGAATATCGCCAGCAACCGGATCATGGATAGTGATAATGCTTTTGTTCCACTGAATCTGGGGGTCGTTTTCGATATCCTGATACGTATAGGGTTTCGTGTGCCAAATGCCGTATTCAGTAAAGATACGGCACCACTCATCCGTAGTTTTCTTTTTTAACTGTGACGATACAACTGCATCGTACTCGTCCCGGCGAGTAATAGCATCTTCTTCTGTAAAGGTATCCAGACAACCAGGCTCAAAAACCTTTACCATATCCGGGTGCTTGCAAAGAGAAATAGAAATATACCCGTCCTTTGTTTCATAGACCCCATAAGGAGCCCCCTGGAAACGGTTTGCAAGTCCGGTAGAAATCTGTGTGGGCCATACCTTTTCGGGAGTATTGAGGTAGTATGCATAAGGTTCCATCTGGAGATTCAGAACAGATTCCAACAAATTTACATCAACTTTGTGACCCTTTCCGGTAACCGTACGGTTGTTAACAGCAGCTAAAATGCCAACAGCTGCCAATGTAGCGCTGTGGGCATCGACAAAAGATGATCCCACAGGTGTGGGACGGCCTGTGCCGGTCATATCCACGATACCCCCCATGCTCTGCGCCAGAAGATCTTGACCCGGCCGATCCTTATAGGGACCGCTGGAGCCAAAACCGCTGAGGGAACAATAGACAATGCGGGGATTAATCTCCTTCAGAGCCTCATAGCCAAATCCAAGTTTTTCCATAACGCCGGGGCGGAAATTTTCAATTATGATATCGTACTCTTTTACCAACTTATAAATAATCTGCTTGCCTTCAGTTGATTTTAAGTTGATAGCAATAGATCTCATATTTCGATTACCCAGCATAAAGAAGACACTAACCCCATTTACAAAGGAATCCGGGCCAGACCAGCTTCTTTCAAACGCACCCTTCGGCGATTCCACCTTTAACACATCTGCACCAAGGTCGCCAAAAATCTGTGCACAAGACGGCCCCTGCAAATAGTGCGTGAACGCCAAAACCTACAAATTCTCGAGCATAATTTCCTCCTAGACTCTAATTAATAAATTTTTTGTAAAAGTGTTGTCTAATCACCCCTTTCCAAATATTCGTATATACGAAATAAGTTCGTAACAAATTGGAAAATTAAAAATAAGTTGTTTAGAATGCTTTTTTGGCGTAGTTCTTATTTACGAACTTAGTTCTTATTGCTTGGTAAAAATATGCGTCCCAACCGGGACGACATATTTAAAAATTTACCTGATTAGGATTTAGCAACGGTGATATACGTGCCAAATGGGTCTGCAATACTTCAACATATTGCGGCATATCATCCTCTTTCATCAAAATAGTCGGGGCACCAGCACTAACGCTGGCCAAAAAGCTACCATCGCAAGCAAAAAGCGGAACACCCACACCACGACAATTTTCTTCACTTTCTTGATTGTCAAAAGCGTATCCACATTGTCTGACCTTAAGAATTTCAGCTGCTAATTCCTCTTTTGTCGCAATTGTATGTTCAGTACATTTTTTATAGGAAATTTTATTGAGAATATTCTCCTGAATGTCACGCGGTTGCCAAGCCAGCAAAATCTTTCCTGACGCACTGGAATTTAACTGCAGAGGAACCCCAACTTCCGTTAATTGCATTGTAAAAATTTTCCCCGGAATTTTTTCAATACAAATAGCATCATAATTACTAGTTAAAATGGAAAGATGTATTGTCAAACCGGTTTCTTCTGCGATCTCTCGAATAAATGGGACAACAATATCACGCCAACTAATATTCTGTCCGAATGCATGTCCCAATTCAAAAAGTTTATATCCCAAAGAATATTCACCATATTTGTTTACTGAAATGAAGTTCAAGCTTTCTAACGTTTTTAAAATTTGATACGCACTAGATTTTGCATATCCCAAATTTATCTGAATTTGAGAAAATGTTGCAGCTTTATTAATTTTTAAAAATTCAAGGACTTCAGCAGCTTTTACAATAGAAGACACGGAATAATCGCGCATATAGAGATGCTCCTAGTAAGTTAGTATTGCGAACCAAGTTCGTTATAATGTAAAAATCTACTACATATTAAACAGTATATATCCGCTCAAGAGGATTGTCAAGAAAAATCAAATAATTTATATCAAAATTATCGCCGACTTTTTGGTTGAAATGCACAGTTCTATCTTAAATAGTAATCATATGCTCATACGCAGGATCTGTATTCGGAAAATCTCGGCGATAGTGACTGCCACGACTTTCTTTTCTTGCAAGCGCCGACTCCGCAATCATGCGCCCTGTGTCGATAAGATTTTGGATTTCCAGCACTCTTTCAACAGCAACAGGGTTGGACGCAGTCCCTGTATGCAGTTGCTTCTCCAAATCGGACAGCGTATCAAGATATCTTTCCAGCGTGGGGCCATCTCTAACAATTAGTAGGGCACTATCAGAAGCACTCTGCAGGTTGGAAAGGATTTTTCCGATATCTTTTTGAGAAAGGCCACCAAATTGAGATAAATATTTTGTTCCTGTTGGATTGCTGCTTCCGGAATACTGACAGCGACTGTTCCTTTAGCGCGCCTTGCTGCAGCTTCACCGGCACGTTTGCCGAACACCTGACAGGTAACAGACATATTACCTCCCAGACGATCAGCACCATGAGGACCGGATGCAGCTTCGCCAGCGGCATAAAGCCCCGGTACACTGCTCTCCCCGTTTTCGTCGATTCGGATGCCGCCATTGATTGCATGTGCAAAACAAGCAATCTCGATTTTTTCCTTGTACAAGTCAACGCCCAACTCTTTAAAGCGATTATAGGTCAATGGCCACATGGCCTTTAATTGACTATTTTCTTTTGCAAAGAGTTTTTGAAAATCTACATTCAGAAAATCAAGGTAAACATTTCCTCTTTCGGTCGGAGTTCCACTGGTGATTTCCTGCTGAACCGCAATTTCTACATAACGGGAAATATCTCTCACGCTAAAAGGAAAATGGCCGCCCTTAGCAGAAATAACATCTGCTTCTGCATAGTTTCCTTCGATATATTTTGAGATAAATGTTTCATTTTTTCCATTGGTAATCCTGGGTGTGGCCTCCCAGAGTTGATTACCAAACAAATTAACAGAAGGCCATGCCAATCCAATTCCGGCCTGTACAAATTCCATGTTGCTGATCTTTGCGCCAGCGCGTCGCGCCATGGCGTATCCATCTCCAGTAATATCAGAAGGATACATGTTGTGGGCAAAGAGCGTACTGGCTCCGCCACAGGCAACAATTACAGCAGCACATTGAATAGCAAGCAGTTCTCCAGTTTTAAGGCCAATTGCCCCCACACACGCGCCATCTTTCAAAACAAGATTCGTGACGGTGATACCTTCGATAGTCTTAATGTCGCGTTTGATAACTTCCTCTCGCAACACATGCACAACAGGTTTAAAATGGTTTTCTACAACATGCGAGCGAGCCTTTTTTGAGAAGCAGGCACGATACCCCATATAGCTTCCATCCTCATTGTGGGCGTATTTCATTCCTAATCGTTCTAGATACTCTTTCGCCTGCACAGCCTCATCGGCAACAATCCTAGCTAGTTTCAGGTCTGCCATTCCCTGGGCAGCGTCAGCAATATCATCAAAAAAGGCATCTGGACTATCTGTAGAATCGATTGCACCATCAGGAACGTTGAAAGCCCCCAATTCAGCAACACTGAAATATGTAGCACCGCTTTTGCCAAGAGGCCCCTTTGTTGCTATCATGACATCTGCACCAGTTTCCTGAGCTGCCAAAGCAGCACGCAGGGCTGCACCGCCGCTTCCAATAATGAGCACATCTGTTTTTAAGTTTCTCACATTCACAATTCTGTACCTCCATTTTTTATTTCACAATGCAATCATTTGCAGTGTGTTACAAGGATTTCTGTTGCAAATATCTTATAAAATTTGATAAAATGCATCCACTCTACGAGAATAAAGAAGAATAGCTGAAAAGGGTATACTGTCTCGGCAATTGGCCTTTAAAATCAATAGAATATGAAAAACATATTGAAAAGTGCAAAATTCTGTGATATTGTATTATTCGAGAACTTAGTTCGTAATAAGGAACCTAAGAAAAACTTCTATGTGTGCAGTACAGATAGAAGCCGGATTTTTTCTGTTATCTAAATCAGTTATTTATATAGACCGTCAGTGAAGCGACAGCTACAATAATCTCTTCGTCTCTATTGGATACCCCATCATGGGCACCTTCGGTGGCAAGTCCTCCCTCCGTACAGATAAGGACGACATCTCCAAATGGAAGATGTTGCTTCAAAACCTCATGATCGAGTTGCTCCGAATGTGGGCAACCAATCTTTACAACAGTCTCAATATTTGTAAAATCGCAAATTCCCACAATTTCTTGTAAGCCGCAGAGGCAGCAGCGATGTATAGCGTCATCAATAGCACGTGCAGCAGCCTTAGTTGGATTTCCTCCATGCAAATCGATACCTGTTCCAAACTCAATCACGAACCGCTTCATTGTCATCATCCTCCGTTTCTGGGCTTTTTATATAACCACTATGATGATATTGTTTATTATTATCCATAATTATGCGGCAATGTCAAGCTGTATTGCTATGTGATAAGCGTTTAGAAGCATTAAAGAACGTATATTGATCGGTCTTAAAATTAAAGGAGAGCGATTAGATTTATGGAAACCGTGAGTGGCTCCAGCAACTGGAAACTGATCATCCGGCGGGAGCAGGACGGCGTGACTTTGGTGCGGGCAGTGACCTGCGACGCCCGGGCGGCGCTGCCGGACACCCTCTTCGGCCTGCCGGTAACGGCGCTGGGAAATCACGCCCTCAGCCCTACAGCCTGGGCAGAAACGGGCGAGGAAGTCCTGGTGACCTGCGGTCCTCTGGCGGCGGAGCCGGAATGGAACAACCGGAACCTCCGGGACCTGACGCTGCCCGCCGGGCTGAAACGGGTGGGCGACTGTACATTTTTGAACTGCGGCGGTCTTCAAACACTGCGTCTGCATGACTGTATCGAGTTCTGGGGCGGCAGTTCCCTGACAAACTGCAGGGCACTCAATACCATTTACCTGACACGCACCAATGGTCAGGGGATCTCTCTGGCTCACTTCGCGGAGGAGATCAGCCGGGAACTGGATATCACCGTGCAGGACGGGGATCAGGTGACACGGCTGATCTTTCCAGAATACGAGGAATCCGACGAAGAAGATTTCATTGCCCAGGCCATTCAATTTTCCTATCATATTTCCGGCGCGGGATATCTGCACCACCACTGCTTCCACCAGAAAAAACTGACCTTAAAAGACTATGATGATCTATGGCCGGGTTATCTCCGCATGCATCACGACAACGGCTGTGCGGTGCGGCTGGCGTGGTGGCGGCTGCGGTATCCCACGGAGCTGACGGAGAAAGCGGAGGCGGGATATCTCGCCTATCTGCGCGCCCACACCGCCGAGGCGGCGGCGTGGCTGCTGGCGGAGAAGGACACGCCGGGCCTTTCTTTTCTGCTGGAGCGGACGGAGCCGGACCGGGACACCCTGTCCGCCGCCTGTGCCGCGGCGCGGGAGGCCGGCGCGTCCGAGGCCCTGGCGCTGCTCCTGGAGGAACAGCACAGGCGCTTCCCGGCGGGCCTTGATAAGACCTTCGACCTGTGATCGTGGAGGAAAGTATTTTGGAAGAGCAGAACACAGCAGCGCAGACGGCCGAGCAGCAGGACTTCTCCGCCATCGGGAAGGAGATCCTGTACGCGGCCCGGAATGAACTGTATATGAACCTGCCATATCTGGACGTGGCCCTGTGCGGGCTGCGGTTCCAGCCCGGCGGCGGGGTGACGCTGTCCCTGGCTACGGACGGCGACGTGCTGTACTACGACGGCGCCTACCTGGCGGAGCGGTATCTCCGCTCCCGGGTGGTGACCAACCGCGCGTACCTCCATATCATCCTCCACTGTATGCTGCGGCATCTGGCCAAAAAGAAGGGAAAGGCTTCGGAGCTGTGGGACCTGGCGTGCGACGCCGCGGTGGAGAGCATTTTGGACGAGCTGGACTACCGCTGTCTGGACGAGGGCGTGGTGCCCATGAAGCAGAAGTTCTACGGCGAGTGCCGCGCCGACATGCCGGTGCTGACGGCGGAGGGCATTTACCGCCGTCTCCTGCGGCTGGACCTGCCGGACTACGAGCTGGCCCGCCTCCAGCGCGGTTTTCTTGTGGACGACCACGGCCTCTGGGACCCGGAGCAGCAGGAGGACCAGGAGGAGCAGAGCAAGCAGCAGGATGAGAAGTGGCGGGACTTGTCGGACAAGAGCCGCACGGGGATGGAGACCGTCCTGGCCGGGCAGGGTGCCGGGGGACAGGCGGTGCTGGAACAGGTACGTGTGGCGGTCCGGGACGATGTGGACTACCGGGCGTTCCTGCGGCGCTTCGCCGCGCCCCGGGAAGTCATGGCCGTGGACGGGGATTCCTTTGACTATATCTTCTATACCTACGGTCTCCAGCTCTACGGCAACATGCCGCTGGTGGAGCCGCCGGAGACCAAGGAGGAAAAGCGGATCGAGGACTTCGTCATCGCCGTGGACACCTCCATGTCCACCTCCGGCGCTCTGGTGCGGCAGTTTTTGGCCTGCACCTACGCCATCCTGCGGAGCACGGAGACCTTCACCCGGAAGGTGAACATCCGCATTTTACAGTGCGACGACCAGATCCGGGCCGACACCTCCATCCACGATCTGGAAGAGCTGCGGGACTATATGGAGCACTTCCAGCTGGCGGGAGGCAGCACCACGGACTTCCGTCCGGTGTTCGAGCACGTGGCCCAGCTCCAGGCGGCGGGCGCCTTTACCTCCCTCCGGGGCCTGGTGTACTTCACCGACGGCATGGGCATCTATCCCCAGAAGCGGCCTCCCTACGACACGGCCTTCGTGCTGCTGGAGGAACCGCCGCTTTCCGTGAAGATGCCGCCCTGGGCCATCCGGCTGGTCCTGACGGTGCCGGAGCTGGAAAAGGCCCGGCAGGAGGCCATGGAGCAGCTGCCGGACGAGATCAACTGGGAAGAACTTCCTCAATTGTAAGGAGTAACGGATATGGACATCAAACAGGCAAAGCAGGAGATCACGAACACGCTGCGGGCGTATCTTACGAAAGACGAGCTGGGGAACTATCTGATCCCCACGGTGCGGCAGCGGCCCATTCTGCTGATGGGCCCTCCGGGCATCGGCAAGACCCAGATCATGGAGCAGATCGCGGCGGAGACCGGCGTGGGCCTGGTGGCGTACACCATCACCCACCACACCCGCCAGAGCGCCATCGGTCTGCCCTTCATTGAAAAGCGGACCTACGGCGGGGAGGCATTCTCCGTCACGGAGTACACCATGAGCGAGATCCTGGCCTCCGTGTACCAGCTGATGGAGAAAACGGGGCTGAAAGAGGGGATTTTGTTTCTGGACGAGATCAACTGCGTCAGTGAGACCCTGGCTCCCATGATGCTGCAGTTCCTGCAGTGCAAGACCTTCGGCAACCAGCGTCTGCCGGAGGGGTGGACCATCGTGGCGGCGGGCAACCCGCCGGAGTACAACAAGTCCGTCCGGGACTTCGACGTGGTGACGCTGGACCGGGTGAAGCGCATCGACGTTGCCGAGGACTTCGCCGTGTGGAAGGAATACGCCTACCGGCGGGGCCTCCACGGGGCGGTGATCTCCTATCTGGACATCAAGAAGGACAACTTCTACCGCATCGAGACCACGGTGGACGGACTGCAGTTTGCCACGGCCCGCGGCTGGGAGGACCTGAGCGAGCTGATCCTCGCCTATGAAAAGCTGGGCCTTCGGGTGGACCGCGGGGTGGTGGAACAGTATATCCAGCTGCCCCGGGTGGCGAAGGATTTCGCCAACTATCTGGAGCTGTACTACAAGTACCAGAAGACCTACCATGTGGACGACATCCTGAAGGGCGCGTGGCAGCAGATCACGGTGCTGGAGCTGCGGGAGGCGCCCTTTGACGAGAAGTTATCTGTGATGGGCCTGGTGCTGAGCCGTCTGGCGGAGGCCGCGGGCCATACCCGTGCCCAGGATGAGCTGACCACCGCCCTCCACGGCGCCCTGACAGCGTTCAAGGAGCACCTGGCGGAGCAGGCGCCCCAGGAGATCCTGGCGGAGCAGGTGCGGCAGCGGCAGGCGGCCATGAAGCGGGCGAAAGAGGCCGGACAGCTGGAGAAGGCGGCCCGGGATCTGGGTCTGCGGGAGATCAACGCCCTGGAGGCCTACCGTCAGCGGCTGCAAAGGGAGGAGATCCAGGGGGCCGGGGCGGCCATGGAGGCGGTCCGGAGCTGGTTCGGCGAAGAGGTGTCCAAGCGGAAGGCCCTGGGCGCGGAGACCGGGGAACAGTTCGACAATGCCTTCCGGTTCCTGGAGGAGACCTTCGGCCAGGGGCAGGAGCTGGTGATCTTCGTGACCGAGGTGACGGCGGGCTATAACACCAGCTGGTTCGTGGAGACCTTCGGCTGTGACGCCTACTTCCGCCACAACCGTGAGCTCCTCTTCGATTCCACCCGCCACCGCATTCGCGAACAGATCGCCGCTGCCAAGGCGGCTGAACAGACAGAGGAGGTGCCCCATGCGTGAGGCATTGCAGCGCATTGAGCGCGTTTTAGAAGAGAACGTCCGCCCGGCCCTCCGGGCCCACGGCGGAGAGATCCAGATCGATCACCTGGAGGACGGGGTCTTGTATGTGAAGCTCCTGGGCCAGTGCGCCGGGTGTCCCTCCGCGGACCTGACCAACGAGACCATCGTGGAGGCAGAGGTCGTGAAGGCTCTGCCGGAGCTGGTGAAAAAGGTCGTTGTGGTACAGACCGTCAGCGACGAGCTGTGGGAGCAGGCAAAGCGGCTGCTGCGGGAGCATCATCTGTAAGCAGGCGGCTGCCTGCCGGGCGTTGTCCCCCCAGGCCCGGCGGGCCTGACTTCGCAGCCCTTCCTATAAAAAACCGGACGTCAAAAGACGTCCGGTTTTTTTATGCAGGAGTATATGCGTTTACCAGGAATGGTGTGTCCAGGACTGGCTGGGCGTCATGGCAAAGTAGTCGTAGCTGATGGCGCTGCCGCTGTCGCCCCAGGTGGTGTCGATGTGGACCTGCTCGCCGTCCAGGGTGGCCAGGGTCCA
>Ga0129310_1001961_pt1 | contig 16494 bp, 11 predicted proteins | sample Go1ome_2_FD_94433 | JGI IMG/M metagenome (GOLD analysis project Ga0129310, IMG submission 94433) | Western lowland gorrila individual fecal microbial communities from Wisconsin, USA - Go1022A metagenome | ecosystem: Host-associated > Mammals > Digestive system > Large intestine > Fecal | place...
ACAAACAGCACGAAACACAATAACGTAAATATCGGTTGTAAGGATATAACACTTATCATAAGCAGGTACTTCAGAACCGCCGGTACTCGGCGAGATATTTTCGAGCCTAGTACCGCTGCGAGTGATGAGTAGCGACTACGTTGATATGTTATATCATGAGCATAGCTCATGATCACATTCAACAATTCACCCTTGCAAGCAAGTGAATTGTTATCATTATATCCCAAACAACCGATTTGTAACCTGAATGTTTCGTCCGTCCTCACTTACGCTGTGCAAGGGTTATCGTATTACGTAAAAGTAGAGAAGTACAAGAAGTCCCAGCACAATCCGATACCATCCAAAGACCTTGAAGTCATGCTTCTTGATATAACCCATTAAGAACTTGATCGCAAGAATAGATACTCCAAACGCAACCACCATTCCAACGATCAATACCGCCAATTCCACACTTGTAAATGCAAGTCCGAACTTCAACAACTTGATCAAACTTGCTCCGAACATAACCGGAATGGCAAGGAAGAATGTGAATTCTGCCGCCAACTCTCTAGAGGCTCCGATCAGAATACCACCGATGATCGTAGACCCCGAACGGGATGTTCCCGGAATCAGAGATAATACCTGAAACACACCGATTAAGAATGCATCCTTGAAACTCAGATCCGAAAGCGTCACGATACGTGGCGTCCGTCTCTTGTTATAATTCTCAATCACAATAAAGATCACACCATATATGATCAGGGCAAGCGCCACAACCGTTGCATTATGGAAATGTTCCTCCATCCAGTCATCGAACGGAATACCGACCACCATAGCCGGAATACAGGCTAACACGATCTTCAGCCACAATACAATCTTATCCATGTAACAATAATTATTACAAAATGTCTGAACTCCCTTCATAAAACCATGATCTGCCTGATTGGCAAACCAGCTTTTCCTCGGCGCATTCTTCTTTGTATGAAACGGCCACAGCTTACTCCAATACAGTACTACAACCGCTAAGATTGCACCTAACTGGATCACCACATTGAACATTTTCATAAATTCTTCACTTTGGTTCAGTTTCACAAATTCATCCACCAGGATCAAATGTCCTGTACTACTGATCGGAAGCCACTCTGTGATTCCCTCCACAATTCCTAACAAAACTACCTTAAGCCACTCAACAAAATTCATATCTGCTACCTCATCTCCTATTTTCTAATTCTTTTCTCAGCGAGAGTCAACAAAGATACTACCCGTTACAAATTGAGTAATATCCCTGTCTGCGATCTGTCTATTATCCCATGTCTTCCGACAATGTGCAACCTATGATATGGAAATTCCATCATTCATCCTTAGACGCTGCAAGCACATTGCCATCCCCTGTTACAATATGTGCAATGGAATGCTCTACCATATCCGAGACTGCATTTTCTGTATAAAATGCCATATGTGGCAGCATCAACACATTTGGCAGATCTTTCAGAATTGACATCTCCCGGTGTCCGATCACCTGATACTTGTAATCACCATAAAAGATTCCCAATTCCTTCTCGATCACATCTAATGCCGCAGCTCCGACTTTACCGCTTTCTAACGCATCAATCAATGCCGGTGTATCAATGATACTGCCTCTTGCAGTATTCACAAGCACTACGCCATCCTTCATTTCTTTGATCGTATCTGCATTTACCATATGATAACTGCTCTTTGTGGCAGGCGTATGAAATGTGATCACATCACTGTTTGCAAACAATTCCTCCAGCGGACAATAGGTTCCGTAAAGCTTCGCCTCGTTATTCTCGTATGGATCATATGCTAATATCTTACATCCAAATCCAGACAGATTCCTCATAACATGAGTTCCAATCTTACCGGTTCCAACCACACCAACCGTAAGGCTTCCAATCTCCCTGCCAATATTACCGATCAGGGAATAATCCATCCCCTCTGCGCGTTTGATGATCGACTTCATCCGGCGAAGCGCCATCAGAATCAGCATAACCGTATAATCTGCCACACTACCGGTAGAATAGGTGACATTGCTGACTGCCATATCATATTTCTTAGCAGCATCCAGATCCACATGATCATAACCGATCGTTCTGGTTGAAATGTGATGGACTCCTGCTTCTTTCCATGCCCGGATGATATCTTCCGTGATCGGTGTCGTAATAACGCTGACTCCCTCACAACCATTGGCAAGGGCTGCATTATCAACAGATGGAGCCTCCCGGATCGGTATGATCTCTACCTGGAATTCCCTTGCAAACTTCTCAAAGAATTGTGCTTCATCAAAATCCCTGTAATTATATGCTGCTATCTTCATGTTACTGCCTTCTTTCTATGTATATGCACTTATTTCTGTGCATTTTTCCAAAATATAAATTCTTATTCCGACTAATTTTGTGAAAAATAAGTCTTGTTTTTCACACCTAGACACTCTACAATAAATGCATAACTTAAGTAATTGAGGCAAAGGTGCTTATCGAACGATAGGCACCTTTTGTTTTTGTCACTACAATGAACCGGACAGAATTTTAGTCTGCATCATTGTACAGAAAGGATGTGTGTGTTATGTTAGGTATGATTATTGCTTTTTCTGTTACACTTTGTGGATTTTCTTTTGTTGCATTAGAGCTTTGCTCTGTAAAGTCAAAAAGGATCGCTCACTATATTACGAAAGCTGTCACTCACTAAAACAGCCACCTGTCATTTCAACAATATAGTATGACCGGCATTACCGAAAATGCCAATATCCTCAAACTGCCAACAGTATTTCTTATGCCCTGTTATATTTAGCATCATAAGTAAGGATGCCCGCAATGGTCTTAGAATCGGTCATTTTCCCTTCATAGATCATCTGCTTGAGGTCTTCGATGTTCCATCTCTCCACATTGATCTCCTCATCCGGGTCTAAATGCTGTTCAGTCTTTGTAAGGTCAGTTGCAAGGTAAAGGTCTATCTTCTCATTACAGAAAGCAACGGTTGTGTTCACTGTGAGAAGATACTCCATCTTGCCTGCCCGGTATCCGGTCTCTTCTTCTAATTCCCGTTTTGCACACTCCAAGGTTGGCTCCTTTGGATCATCCAGCTTACCGGCCGGAAGTTCTAATGTAAAACGATCCAAGGCATTCCGGTACTGACGTACCATCAGAAATTTTCCATCGGCATCCACAGCGACAACTGCCGCCGCACCATCATGATGGATATAATCCCATTCGGCAATATTACCATTCACTTCTACGGTGTCTTTATATAGATTGATAACCGTACCCTTTGCACGCAATTCTCTTTTCAGACGTTTCACTGGTTCCATAATTGCCCTCCTATGTTAAAATATCTTTGTTTCTTTATTGATATAGAAATCTTTTATATCTCTTTATACTTTTTAAAGTATTCTATACCTTTTTATACTTGCTTGACAACACTTCTTTTGTAAATAATTACTAAATTAATGCTAAACACCCCATATGTTGAACAAACTCATTATGTATACAAAAACGCATGAGTTTCTTACATCCCATGCGTCTTCTTTCTTTATACATCTGTGCAATTTTATGTACAAAAGCAATGCATTATTTGTTTCTTACCAGCTTTGCAGCCTCTACCATATGGCGCAGACTTGCTTCCGTCTCCGGAATTCCTCTTGTCTTCAATCCACAATCCGGATTCACCCATAACTTGTCACGTTCGATCTTAGTAAGCATGATCTGTAATGCATTCACGATCTCTTCTACCGAAGGAACCCGTGGTTAATGGATGTCATAGACACCCGGTCCCACCTCCGTCTCAAAATGATTCTCACGCAATGCATCCAAGATCTGAAGATCCGAGCGGGATGCTTCAAAGCGGTATCACAATACTTCCCTTTGTCCCTGATTATAGGAAAAAATGTGATATTTGAATAATATCTAAAAAAGTGGCTTATCCATAGTTTAAAGCTATAGACAAGCCACCCTTTAAAAAGTCTTTTTTATATAATTCCCCATTTCCAATCATCCGAATCCATTTATTGCAAACACATAAACGGATTATAAGTCCTTATCCCTTTACTGCAAATATTGCTTTAGAGAATCCAGATATGTCTGTCCCAGCCGGCTCATAACACCCTTGCGATGCACAATATATCCGATCCGCATATCACTCTCATCGGCTAACGGAACCGCAATGATATCTTTGCCATTTAATTTCTTGTCAATGACACCGCTGCACACGGTGTATCCATTCAGCCCAATCAACAGATTAAATAACGATGCCCGGTCACGGACACGGATATTCTTCTTCCGTTCCACCGCAGAAAAGATCTCTTCCGAAAAGTAAAAGGAATTATGCTCGCCCTGCTCGAAAGAAAGATAAGGATATTGCTCTAACTCTTCATTTGTAATAACAGCCTTTCCGGCTAACGGATGCTTCCGGCTGATAAATACATGCGGCTTTGCAACGAACAAAGAATGAAATTCCAGATCATGTGACCGTAAGATCTTCTGAATGACCATCTCATTGAAATCATTGAGAAACAGGATGCCAACCTCACTCCGCATCTTCGCCACATCATCAATGATCTCATATGTCTGTGTCTCTCGCAGGCTGAAATCATACTCGTCCTGACCATACTGCTTGATCAGATCAACAAATGCATTTACCGCAAAAGAATAATGCTGGGTAGACACACAAAATTGTTTCTTGCCACCTTGTCCACCCTTATACTTATCTTCTAATATCGCAGCCTGCTCTAATACCTGTCTGGCATACCCTAAGAAATCCTCGCCCTCCTTGGAAATGCTGATTCCTTTATTGGTACGATTGAAGATCACAAGATTCATTTCCTTCTCTAACTCATGGATCGCATTGGTAAGACTTGGCTGCGAGATATACAAACGGTTTGCCGCCTCTGTAATCGTTCCGGTCTCCGCCACCGTGATCACATATTTTAACTGTTGTAGTGTCATATTAGTTTCCTCCCTTTTGAATCCGAAAGAGTTTCTTGAGAATTGGTCTGGTTCCGATCAGCAGAAATATCACCGTTCCTCCCGCATGCAGCAGATCAAACGGCACGCCCATTGCATATGCCGAAAGAATCATCGCACGATTCACATGTTCCTGATACATCAGCACGGATGCCGGGTTCATAATACCACCATAGACAAGCAATACCGACAGGAAACCAAACACGCAGATCGCTCCGACTTTCTTCCAGCTACAGGAACTTTCATTACGGAAAAGGATTCCGGCAAGCCAGCCAAGCAATCCCATTGCTACCATCTGCCAAGGGGTCCAGGGTCCTTGTCCGAAGAAAATGTTAGAGAGCAGCATCGATAAAGAACCCACCAGAAATCCGGCTTCGCCACCAAGTCCGATACCGGAAAGTATGGTAAGTGCCGCCATCGGCTTAACATTGGGCACCATATAAAATGCCGCCCGTCCTGCAACCGTGATCGCCGTCATAACGGAAATCGTCATCATTTCTTTCAGCTTTGGTTTTCCCTTTTCAAAACTAACGAAAAACGCACCCAGTGCTTCTAATATTAATAACAGGGAAATAAAATAATACTTGCGCTGTTGCAATACCGTATGCCCTAAATAAATGGTAAATGCCATACACAGAAAAAATGCTGCAAAGATTAGTATTCTGTTTTGCCCCTTCTTGTCTATATCTTGTCTCTGCACAGTCCTGTGTGTAGCAGACAGATTATTCTTATCGGTCTTCGCCTTGTGTTTTTTATACTGACTATCGTCTTCTAAAATTTGACCGTGGTTAATATCCGTTTCCGGTTGACCGTTTTCCCTTCTCTTTCCTTCACCGGCTCTGTCATCTGTGCCAATCTCTGATACCGTCTTTCTATCCTTCTTCCCAAAATAACTTAGTACATCTTCTACCGTTACAACCGAATCTAACAGGTTCCGACACACACGACAGACCGCTGTTGTATAGAATACATTTTGCAGGAAAAAGGATCTCGTCTCCATCAGTGACACAATATGCCCGTCGAAGAACAATCCACAGACATCCGCATATTTTGCACAAAACTCCACATCATGGCTCACCATAACGATCGTCTTACCACTATCTGTCAATTGCCGCAGCACCGATCCCATCTCATGTTTTGCCTGATAATCCATACCCTTACCCGGTTCATCCAACAACAGGATATCATAGTCTGCAAGGATCAATTTTGCCAATGCCAGCTTCTGCATCTGTCCACCGGACAGATCAAACGGATGCTGCTGCAACACCTCCTGCAGTCCAAATGTGGAAATCAGTTTATCCAACCTCTCATATCTTAGCTGCCTGACATCCGCTTTCGAATCAGAGTCCGACATATCACTATTTTCACTCTTAACATATGTCATATCTGCCGCTGCCGATATCCCGGCACTAACACACAATTCTTCCCATACCGTATCTTTCGCAAGCAGAACCTGCGGATTCTGCGGCAGCATTGCGACCCTTCCATTTTGCCTGCGGATCTTCCCACGGATCGGCTCATAATGTCCCGCCAGAACATGTAATAATGTAGACTTACCCGCACCATTGCCACCCAGTATCGCCGTAATTCTACCCTGTTCCGGCGATAGACTGCACGCTTTCAGAACATCCGCTCCCTTCGCCTCATAGCGGAACCATAGTTCCTCTGCATGTATTACACCTGTTCTCTTATCTCCACAGCCGTTCTTATTTCTGTCCGAAGGATAGACCTGCTTGTTCCTGATAGGAGAATACAGATCGGATGCCATCGGATCAGTGGCGCACCTATCAACGTTCTTATCCCGGGTATATGCATCCCTCGACAAAATATCCGCAAGCCAGTTCCGTCCATCCTTAACTGTAAGCGGAACCTGACCTGTCACTGCCTGATCTGCATATACTACTGGTTTCTGCCGTTCTTCCTGCGATGGTTGCCCTGCTTCATATTCCGTCGATTCCGGTACGGTCATTGCCTTTTCCTTTGCGTTCGCAAAATTTAACTGTAGATAAATTCTAGCAGGTGAAGGTAACGCATCAAACATGGCTTTTCCCTGTCGCCACAAATATACGGCTGCCTGTTCCGGTGTATCATCGCAGACAATACGTCCCAGTTCCATCACAAGTACCCGGTCACACAATCCATACACTTCCTCTAACCGATGTTCCGTCATGACGATCGTTGTGCCAAGTTCCCGATGTATCCGCTCCACCATACCAAAAAACTGGGTTGCCGCAACCGGATCAAGCTGGCTGGTCGGTTCATCTAACACCAGTACTTCCGGCTCCATTACCATTACAGATGCCAGATTCACTAATTGTTTCTGTCCGCCTGAAAGGTTACAAAGCTTCTCATCATAGATGCTCTCCAATCCAAAAAAGGCTACCATTTCTGCCACTTTGCGCTGCATCTGTTCCTGCGGATAACCAAGGCTTTCCAAACCAAAAGCAAGCTCATGCCATACTTTATCCATGACTTGTGAAGACTCCGGATCCTGCCGTACGAATCCAACGAGCCCCGCCTTGTCCCGCTGCGGCATTTCCCGGATGTCCATTCCATTAATATAGATTGCCGCCTGTTCACTCCGAATTCCGGCTGGCAAATAATCTACCTTCAAATGCCGAAGCAGCGTCGTCTTGCCGCATCCAGACTCCCCGATGATCAGCACAAACTGTCCCTTCGGTATCGTTGTTGTAATATCCTTTAATGAAAATGTACTTTCGTTTCCATATGAAAATGTCAGATGTTCCACTCGAATCTGTTCCATATATTCCTCTAACTTTCTCACTGCATTCTCGCAACACACGCTATTTATAATACATTGCATATCAGGTTGCCGAAAACATTCCTTATTATTTCTACATTGTTTTCGCTTTTGAAAGATCACTCTACTACATTACTTCAACTTACATTCCATTTTATGGTATTGATACGCTTCCAAACCTTCTATCCCAACCGGAAGAAAGCAGAGCAACGCATATACGATATAAAGACTGACAGAATACGCATTGATTCCAACACCCTCTGTCATCGGATAATATTCCCAGTAAAGGCCGCCTGCATACGCACCCACTACAAGATAAAGCAATGCCAGAATGATTCCCACTAAGACCATCCGATCCCATCCGGTAAACCGGAAGGTTGTATAGGCTGTCCTTCCCGGCAGACCATATCCGCGTGATCTCATGCCGTCTGCCATATCCACACCATCTTGTAATGCCCATGTGATCAAAAGCGATATATTCTCAATTCCACGCCGGGTTTTCTGTATCAACGCTTGTCCCTTTTTCTGTATTTTCGTATAAGATTCTGTCTGTATGCTTTCCGAATCAGTTATCGTCTTTTCTCCGATATTTGGTTCCACAGATCGTGCATTCCCTTCTTGTATATCTCTGTGATCACTTCCTCCCCGGACTTCCTGTGCGGTTTGGATCTCCCTCAGTTTTCTCTGCATTTTCGGAAGGAAACCTAGTACCATTGCCAATACCATCGCCAATATCGGAAATGGTCTTCCAAGCAGATATACAATCTTATCCGCAGTTAATATCTCACTCACGCAGCGAAACCACAAAAGTGTTGCCCCTAACATCACTGCCGCCGCGATTCCATACAGAATCGATTCCAATGTAAGTGCATTTCCACTCGGCAGATAACAAAGTGTCGTTACTCCCTGATGACTAAATGCCGGATTCATAACTGCTGCAACAACCATGATCCCCACCATGCCAAGCAGACCGGTTTTTGCACTGCGAAACCCAAACAGCCGGATGGTATAACACAAGGCTGCTACAAAACTGATCATCAGACACAGTGGATGCATCAACACCATGCTGCACCCGAGAACAACCGCAAAATATATGAAATTCACTATCGGATGCATTCGTTCCATATCATTTCCAATCCATTCTTCTTCATTCTCATAACCGCGATTTCCCCTTTACCCTTACGGGTAGGTTAATCGTTATCATTACACCAAATCCAACAGATGGTACATCTGCCATTCACATAAACCATACCGAATCTCATATTCCCTCTACGCGTTATTCTTCAAAATATCCGCCAACATCTTTTCCCAGATTACAGGTGTACATCCAACGGATCTCATCTCCCTCTTTCACGGTGTATGACGAACAGCCATATCCCGGGAACTCTCCATTTACCGAATACATCCAGCCGGATAATTCTCCTCCATCAAATTCATAAAGATTGCCAATTCCTTCTATATAATAATTCTTATATGCCGGCGTATAATTATACTCCAACTGAATCTTGTTTTCCTTTGTCGCTTTCTGCAGCACATCAAATACAGTGCTTCCTTTTTTCACCGTCACTGTTGTCATCGCCAGTAAACTGCCGTCTTCCGGTACGAGTTTTTTCTTATTCTCCTTCAACAGATCCATATGATCTAATAACGTATTGCAGGAAATGCTGATCGTACAACTGACCATATTCTCAGGCACCTGTGTCGTTGCCTCTGTCGTAGTTGTCTCCTGCTTTTTATCTTCTGTCGTTTTTGTATTATTATTCGAATCGGTCTTATCCGAATCTACTGTTTTATCCTCTTTTTTCGAATCATTTGAACCGGTCTGTTCGGTTGTATGATCACTCTTGTTATCTGTTTTCACAGACGAATCATTCTTTGCAGCCGTTGTCGTCTGTTCTTTACTTCCGTTATCTGCCTTCGCTTTCTTATCTGTACTCTTTTTCTTAGTCGACTGCTGTTTCTTCTGCTCCCGCTCTGCCTTCTTAACTGCCTTTTGCGCATTCCTCTGTGCTTTCTTACTGCCTTGTCCCTTTTTCGAAGAATGGGAGGATCCCTTATGTGTGATCTTCATGACCAACTGTTGAAAAATGTTCCCGGACTTATCCTTTGTGCGTACCTGCGCATCGGAATTTTCTTTTTTTGTATTCTGTTCTGCCTGTTCAACCTTGGTCTGCGTCTTATTGGACGCATGATCCACAGTAGATGTACCCTGTCCATCTGCCTGCTGCTCCACAACAGTCGATCCATCCGAACCAAATCCACGACCATCCGGCGTATTACCACCATACCAGAAAGCAACTGCTAATAACAGGATTACAGCGATTCCTCCGGCTATCTTTTTCCACTTCATAAGGGTTCCTCCTTTCTTCATTTACTCATCCTATATAAGATAGATAACTATAAATTCTACAAAAGCCAATCAAATACATTGCCTTTCCAATCCAATCATTCAGTGAGAAAATGAGACTCGTCCGGTCGAAACCAGATAAGTCTCACATATCTCATTTAATTATTTGACTTTTACCTTCTTAACCTTAGACCATTTACTATAGCGCGTCTGTTGCTTGCCATCTACAGTTACTTTTGTATAAGTACGTGTTCTGACATAATATTTCTTACCTGACACCAAACCCTTCAACGTCTTGTTCAACATACTCTTCTTCACATTGTATGTTTTTGCCTTCTTGAACTTAGACGATGTACTTACCTGAATCTGATAACCGGAAATATTCAAAACCGCTTTCCATGTCAACTTAAGCTGGCCCTTCTTGCTGCTCTTAGCCTTTGCAATAGCAGGTTTCTTCAAAACAACCTTTGCCGCTTCTGTTGTTGCCTGCGTAGTAGGCTGCTGCGTCGTTGCCTGGGCTGTCGTAGCCTGTTCTGTGCTGGCTGGCTGCTCTGACTTCTTCTCCTTTTTCGGGATCACAGTCTGTGCTTTCAATACTGTATTACATACGGAACAATGACTTCCTTCTGTCTTACCTTCTTTGTCCTCGGTCGGTTCTACGGCTGGATCAATTACAACGGTATGACCCTTCTTAGGAATCGCTTTTCCCTCTTCATATACTAATCCACATTTATCACAAACTATATCTCCTGTGTAACCATCTTCTGTACAGGTTGCAGTTTTCTTGTTTGCTGTAGTTTTCTTAGAATCTGCACATTTATAAAAAGTCCCTGCTTTTACATCAGACATGTCATACAGGTCATTCTTTTCATTCAACATTCTATCATATGCTACAAGTGCATATAATGACTGACTTGTTGCTCCGTCATCCACTTTACCATCGGCGGCAATATGCTTAAATCCACCTTTAGTCTCATCATAAAATGCAAGTAACGCATCTAATACAGAATTACCATTCTTGACGAATCGACTATCTGTTTCTACATCAATACCTACAGCTGCAAGACCGCATATTACTTGTGCACAACTCTCAGCATTTGCATCTCCCCAACTTACATATCCACCATCATTTTGTTGCGTATCTGACAATATTGTAATTGCTTCCTCAATTGCTTCCTTTACATCTGTCTTATCTGTATATGGTGCCAATGCCTGCATTACCATAGAAGTCATATCTGGATCTGGAGTGTTACCAAAGTATGCCCATCCACCATTTTCGATTTTTTTAGATAATATTGTTTCGACTAAATTGTCTTTTGTTGTCTGCGTTACACCTTCTGCCGCTGTTGGAATTTCATAGTTTCCACAATCTAATGCAAGTAAAGCATACACCGCTCCATTTAATCCCTGCTTTGTGACATAATCATAATCTGCCAATGGCTCTAACAAATTATATCCTGCTACATCCGTTACATCTATTCCTGCAGCTGTCAACGCAATGATAGTTCTCGCATTATCAGTTGCCTGTTTCCCAATAACATTAGCTTGTACTTCTGACATTTTATCATCAATTGCATTTTTATATGCATGATACCATGCCGCATCATCCATACCACTCCGTGCAACACCAAATACAGTCCATTCACTTCCATATACAGGACTTTCTACGCTCTTTAACGAATACTTGATTACTGCATCTTCTTTTTCTTTATAAGAATCAGATAATTCATTTTGATAAAGAGTCTTAGTTGCTGCGGCTACTTCTTCTGCTGTTGCATCCCAATCCGCAGCAACAGATAATGCTTTCTGATATGTTGTATCCTTTTTATTTAATTTCCAATCTGCTAATTTTTTGATTAAATCATCTTTGTTTGGGAAATCAATTAAAGAACTATCCGATTCAAAATAATTCGTTGCTGCATCATAATAACTATATATACTATACTCCCAACGAATGACAGAGCCATTATGATAACTTGTTCCATCCTCTGTGTCCGCTTTATATGTAATACTTGTTGCACCACTTAGTGCTGTCTTATCATCTACTACAAGGGAAAAATTAGAATTTGCTGTATAGTCTCCTCCATCTAAAGTTACATCATCTTTCTCTCGCGGAGTAATTGTCGTATTTCCTGATTCTAATTTTTCCAGAATTTTCGCTGGAATCTGATCTTTCGTCCAGCCTTCTGGTTCCCCACCATCTTTAAAGCCTGTTACATATAAGCCATACTGACCGCTCTCACCAATCATGTTATCACCAAGACCACGTCTCAATACATTTTCCAGATTTTCTGACTCATAATAACCAACTTTAATTGGTTCCTGCACAAATCCCTGGCCTAATGTAAATTTCTCAACCGTTACATATACGTATCCATCATACGCCTTTGTCTCTTCTGCATTTACCTGCTGCACTGCACTTGGAGAAATCAAACTGAATACCATTACAAGCATCAGCAGCCAAGAAAATGCTCTTGTCTTTGTCTGTTTCATTCTGTTTCCTTTCCTTTCTTCTCCGCCACATTTTGTTTTTTCATTATTTTCTTTTGTGCGTTTCTTGCCCGTTTCATCTCGATTCGCTTCTGTTGTCTTCGCTGTGCTCTTGTCTGCTCCGGCGGTTCTTTGATCCCTGCTGCCTCTAAGGCCCTCGGCCATGGACCGAGATAGGACTTGATCATGGCAACTTCCTCTTCGGAGAAATCCGACTTATGCGGATGCCGGTCTAACATCATATATTTTTCTTTCAATATATAAATGCAATCCTCTCTTGTCATTTTCATTGCCGACTCCTTATGCAGACTTATCGTTCTACTTATAGAACAAAAACTTCTATAAAGTAAAAAAACGCCTTGCCCTTGAAAAGCAAAACGCAACAAAAAGACACTCCGAACATGCCGAAATGAATCATTTGATACTTTTCCTTACCCAAAAGCGTGAAACACCTGAAATATGCGAGTAATCTGGCTGAAAGAACTAACAAACATACTATCCCTCTGTCTATACGACATAGTAATATATCTGCAATTCTTAACACAGTAATGGCGGTTGCACCGGATTCACACCGGGTTTCCCTCTGATCTGTTCTAGGCATACTCCGCATGAACAGAGCATATTTCATTTAATTACATGTCACATTGTACGGGGGAACCGTTAGAATGTCAATAAATATTGCCATTCTTTTTCTGCCATGTTACAATTCTAAGAGATTTCTTATTAGCAAAGAAATACGAATATTACGAAAGCAGCCGGGAATGTGAAATTATCATCCACAATCCCGGCTATACTTTTCTCTAATCCTATTCCATTGTCAAATAGAATCTGTTATTTTACTTTGCCTTTGAATCCGGCTTTCTTTAACTGCTTCTTATAATCTTTCTTGCAGCTCTTTGGTACTTTGACCGTAACCTTTTTGCTCAGTTTCTTAACACCTGCCTTTGCAAATGCATTCTTGGCAAGTGTGGTTGACTTAATCGTAATCGTCTTAAGTCCCTTACAGTTCTTAAATGCATTCTTGCCAATTGTGGTTACATTCGCACCGATCGTAATCTTTGTTAGCTTCTTGCATCCGGCAAATGCCTTGGCAGATACCGAAGTTACCTTGTATGTAATTCCATCTACGGTTACACTATCCGGAATCGTTACAGCTTTTGCTTTCTTGTTTGTAACTGCTGTGTATTCTACGGTCGGATTTCCTTCCTGATCAGAAGTTACTGTAACATTTGCTCCGGTTGCCGTACCTTCTAATACAGTTCCAACTGCTGCCGGTTTCTTCACCTCTGCGGTTGCCGCCGGTGCTGTCGGCTGGGTAGCTGCCGGGGTTGCAGGAGTTGTAGTACCCGGTGTGGTAGTACCTGTAGTTCCATTATTACCTGCATTATTCTGGTTACCGTTATCGCCGGATGGTTTGTTCTGATCACCATTGGACGGTTTATCATTCTGGTTGCCATTATCTCCGGATGGTTTGTCATCTTCTGAATCACCACCGGATGGGTTATCATCGCCCGGCTTGTCTTCACCCGGTTTATCTTCGCCCGGTTTATCTTCACCTGTATCATCCGAATCATCTTTTGCAAATCCATGCTCTTTTGCCCATGTTGCAGCATAAGAATCCTTATCTGCCTCAATAATCAAATTCTCACATCCAGAAAATACATTATCTGCAATACTCTCTACACTCTTCGGAAGGTTTATCTCTGTTAATTTACTACAATTTTTAAATGCACATCCTGCAATACTGGTCAGACCTTCTTGGAAAGTAACCGTTTCCAATCCACTACATCCACTAAATGCACTGTCTCCAATGCTTGTCACACTTGCAGGAATTGTCACACTTGTTAAACCTGTGCATTCGTTAAATGCTTTTTCCCCAATACTTACAACGCCATCCGGAATCTCGGAAGTCTTGCAACCAAATACAAGTGTCATATCATCTTTCTTTATAATACAATTTCCACTACCGGCATAATGTTCATTATCTCCTGCAATTGTTATTTTCTGTAAACCAAGCATCTTCGCAAACGAACCATACTCTATGTTGGTTATACTTGCAGGAATTGTGATACTCTGTACATTGCTTCCACTAAATGCATATTTCTTAATACTCGTTACCGCCTTTTCATTTATTGTAGACGGTATTGCAAGATCACTTGTTGTTCCCTCATATCCGGTAATCTCTACGGTTGTTTCGTCATCAAGAATTCGATAATAGAATTTATCTCCATTTTCGGTCACATATTCTGCAGCCGGAGTGATACTCTTTACCGCATATCCATTTCTCTCTGCCCAACTTTCAGCATATGAACCTGCTTCTGCATGAACAGTAAAGTTCTCTTTTACATCGTCAAATGCATAAGGATGAATATATTCTACACTTTTCGGAATCGTAATATCTGTCAATCCCTTGCAGTTATAAAACGCATACTCTCCAATACTCGTCACACCTTCTGGAATTGTAATATTTGTCAAACTGCTACAACTGTTAAATGCTTGCTTTGCAATACTCGTGACTCCTTCTGGGATCGTAATACTTGTCAAACTGCTACATCTATAAAATGCAGAAGCTCCAATACTCGTGACTCCTTCCGGAATTATAATACTTATCAAACCACTGCACTGCGCAAACGCATATGATCCTATACTCGTAACTCCTTCCGAAATCGTAACACTTGTCAAACCACTGCACTTCTCAAACGCAGATTCTCCAATACTCGTGACTCCTTCCGGAATCGTAATACTTGTCAAACCACTGCACTCCTCAAACGCATATGATCCTATACTCGTGACTCCTTCCGGAATCGTAATGTTTGCCAAACTACTACAATACCTAAATGCACCCCAACCAATATTCGTGACTCCTTCCGGAATTGTAATACTTATCAAACTGCTACATCCATTAAACGCACCGTCCCCAATACTTGTCAAACTGCTACAACTAGCAAACGCAGCGTTTCCAATACTCGTGACTCCCTCCGGGATCGTAATACTTGTCAGACTACTACATCCGCTGAACGCAGATTCTCCAATACTCGTGACGCTATCCGAAAGCGTAACATCTGTCAAACTTCTACATCCATAAAATGCACGATCTCCAATACTCGTGACGCTATTCGGAAGCGTAACATCTGTCAAACTTCTACAATCCTCAAACGCAGATTTTCCAATACTTGTAACACCTTCCTGAATCGTAATACTTTTCAAACTGCTACATCCATTAAACGCAGATTCTCCAATACTTGTAACACCTTCCTGAATTGTAATACTTTCCAAACTATCACAATTAAAAAAAGCCTGATATCCAATCCGGGTTACCTTATGTCCATCGCCCCCCCCGGTATTACTAACGTAGTTTCATCACCCGTATACCCGGTAATGGTTGCAGTACCATCAGAATTCACACTATACTTGTACCCATCATCTGTTGTCAATGTCTCCGCCTTACTCGTCACCGACACTGATGCCACACCGATCAGCGCAAACATACAGTATGTCAGCAACCTACCTATTCTTCTCCTTTTCTTACTCTTCATTCTCTGTTCCTCCTTTTTGTTATTTATGACCTCTCCTTATTGGGAGTAATCACCTGATTATATTGTAGTAGTGACAAGCGTTACCACATTGATTTTCATACTAACACAATGAAATTATGAATGAAATAGACTTGTACAAAACAACACGCACTTGTACAAAATAACCACCCTGCAATAGATTTTTTTGCATATAACACCTTGTCATCTTCACTTTGTCATGGTACAATTAGGTCAGAGATTCCTGTAATCTCTTTCACATCTTTTTTTCCATATCTTTTATTTTTTGACTCTGGATTTTAATTTCAATGTTAATTCGCTTACCAGATAAAAAACAACGTCAATCCATTTATTAGATAAGGAAGCAATGTTAATCCAGTCATTAGATAAAGGAGAAAAGATATGGGA
>Ga0129310_1001962_pt1 | contig 16468 bp, 10 predicted proteins | sample Go1ome_2_FD_94433 | JGI IMG/M metagenome (GOLD analysis project Ga0129310, IMG submission 94433) | Western lowland gorrila individual fecal microbial communities from Wisconsin, USA - Go1022A metagenome | ecosystem: Host-associated > Mammals > Digestive system > Large intestine > Fecal | place...
TACTCATATACGTTGATTGCTTTCTTGTCTTCCATGACTACAAAGGTACATCCTTCCTCCGAATCTACCTCTATAGTCAAACATTTACATCATATCAGACACGGAAATTTGCAAGTGTCCCAATTATTGTCTATTTTTGTCCGATAAGCACTTATATGTCATGAACAGAATTACTACCAGAACCGCCATCCTGATGATGGCATCCTTGCTGACCGTTTCACTCTACGCGGTTAATCCCAAGGTTACGATAAAGACTTCCAAGCCGAAGGAGGTTTCACGTGTACTGTATGGCTGGCATTATGAAGAAATCGGAATGATCGGAGACGGTGGTCTGTATGCCGAAATGGTCCGTAACCGTAATTTCGAGGAGGCCAACCTCCCTGAAGGACTGGTGATCGAAAACGGCAAGTACAAGGATATACCGGGTGCAGCCAGGGGCGAGAAAGCTATCTATAAGATAGATCCGCTGGTCGGGTGGGTGACGACTCCTCTGGGCTGCAGTCCTGTACGTATCTCATTGACGGACAGGAATCCCTTGAATGAGAACAATGCCCATTCGATGGCTGTCAATGTCCTTACGGACGTTGATTCGCCGATGACAGCTATTCACAACAGGGGGTATTTCGGGATGGCTTTCAAGAAGGGAGTTCCCTGCAGGCTGTCTTTCTATGCCAGGTCTGATGGCTATGAAGGAGAGTTGGTCTTCCGCCTTTCAGATGGAACCGGTGCACCTTGCTCCGCTCCAAAATCTTTCGGACGGATAGGGAAGGACTGGACAAGATTCGAGGCAGAACTCATTCCGGAACGGGATGAGGCTGCAGGAATGCTGTCCATCGTTCCTACCAAGGCCGGCCGCTTCCAGCTCGACATGGTGTCCATGTTCCCTTCGGACACTTACGACGGTGGCCGTTCTGTTTTCCGCAAGGACATTCTCCAGAATCTTGTGGATTACAAGCCGGACTTCCTGCGCTTTCCCGGAGGGTGCATCGTTCACGGAGTCAATGCCGAGACCATGTACCACTGGAAGAAGACCATCGGGCCTCTTGAGAACAGGCCGGGAGAATGGAGCAAATGGGATCCCCATTACCGCACTGACGGCATCGGTTTCCATGAGTTTCTCCAGATGTGTGAATATATGGGCTGCGCCGCGATGTACACAGCTCCTGATGGAATGGTCTGCTCTGGTTGGGTATCCCGTGACAAAGACGGACACCTGATGCACAAGGACTATGACGTCAACTATTACATCCAGGACCTTCTGGACGCCATTGAATATGCCATCGGCCCTGTGGACAGCAGCTGGGGGAGTGAAAGGGCCAGGAACGGTCATCCCGCCCCGTTCCCCCTCAAGTACGTCCAGATCGGGAATGAAGACTTCGGTCCCGAGTACTATCGCCGCTATCATGAGATATATTCTGCCGTCAAGGCTCGTTACCCTCAGCTGCGCTTCCTGGCCGACAGCCCTCTGTCGCCGGACGACAAGGAGAGGTTTATCGATGAGTTCATTGACAAGAGTGAAGTTGAGATCTATGATGAACATTATTATAAAGGTGTCCCGTGGGCGGTGGACAATTTCCATAAGTACGACAGCTACAAGCGTCAGGGAATAGATATCTGCATCCTTGAACTCGGTATCCAGAATAACGGCGTTGGCGGACCTCAGGGGGCTTATCCCGGCAGTATCCTGGCAGAAGGAATATTCAAAATGGGACTCGAAAGGAACGGGGACCTCAACCCGATCATGGCAGACCGTCCCTTGATGCGCAACTGGGAGTGCATCGAAAGGAATGAGATGGTGCCGATGCTCTTGAACAGCAGTACCGTAAGTGCCAGGACATTCAACTATTGGATGTGCAAGATGATGAGGGACAACACAATGGATAGGGTCTACAAGGTGGAGAACACGGAAGGGGAGAGGACCCTATTCGTAACCGCAGGCTATGATTCCGCGTCAAGATCCACTATTGTGAAGGTCATAAATCTGTCGACCGAACCTGCATCCTTCAACTTGGTTTTTGACCGTTCCGTCAGGAAGAAGCCTGCCGTACGGACGACCCTTGCCGCAGGCCCTGAACAAAGGGCAACACCTCTTTCTCCTGATGCCGTAACACCCCGGACAGACCGGATCACGGTTTCTTCTGGGAACCTCATTGAGGTTGCTGGCAGTTCATTTACTGTCATAAAGTTCTGATTAATTGATAATAACGGATTCAAAATTTGTAATTAATCAAAATTTCCCTAACTTTGACGGCTTTTTATGCATATAATGCACAAACTCATTTTTTATTAATACTATCAGCAACATGAAAAGTAAACTTTTTGCTTCACTGATGCTGCTTCATTCAGTTTTTAGCGCAATGGCGCAGACCGTCCAGATCTCTGGTACGGTTCGCGATGCGATAGGACCTGTGATTGGGGCAAGCATCATCGAAAGCGGAACTTCAAACGGGACCATTACCGACATGGATGGAGCCTTCTTGCTCACTGTCAAGCCCGGTGCCAGCATCGAGATCTCATCCATCGGTTATAAGACCCAGGTGATCGCCATCGGCGACCGCACTACTTTTGAAGTTATGCTTGAGGAAGACAACGAGCTCCTCGAGGAGGTCGTGGTTGTTGGATATGGTGTCCAGAAGAAGAAACTCGTGACCGGTTCTACTGTCCAGGTCAAGGGTGAAGATCTGGCCAAACTCAACACCACCAGCGCCCTCGGTGCCATGCAGTCTTCCACTCCCGGTGTCAGTATCATGAGTTCGAACGGTCAGCCAGGATCAGGCTACAACGTGAACATCCGTGGTATGGGTACCATCGGTTCCTATGCACCTCTCTATGTCATCGACGGCGTAACGGGTGGAGACATCAACTCCCTCAACCCCTCCGACATCGAGAGCATCGACGTCCTCAAGGATGCAGCATCCTGCGCCATCTACGGAGCACGTGGTGCCAACGGTGTTATCCTCATCACCACAAAACAGGGTAAGTCCGGTAAGTTCACCGTTACTTACGACGGTTTCTACGGTGTCCAGAATGTCATGAGGATGCCTGAGTTCCTGAATGCACAGCAGTACATGGACATCCAGGACCAGGTCAACTTCAACATGGGCAAGGATCCCATCGACTGGGCCGGAATCCTGAATCCTTCTCTGTACAACAGCATCAAGGACGGCTCATTCGTCGGAACGAACTGGCTCGATGGCATCCGCAACGAGAATGCTCCCAACCAGAACCACGCCGTAAACATCGTCGGAGGTACTGACGTCTCGAAATTCTCAATGGGTGTCAGCTACACTGACCAGGAAGGTATCTTCGGAAAGCCTGTGGCATCCAACTACAAGCGTCTGACTGTGCGTCTTAATTCCGACCATGTGATCTGGCGCAAGGGTGACCTTGATGTTATCTCTTTCGGCGAGAATTTTACTTACAGCACGAACCAGCATGGCGGTATCGGTACAGGCAACCACTATTGGAACGATGTCTACAACATGATGTCGGCTAATCCTATGGTTCCCATCTACCAGCCTGACGGTTCTTATACTGAGTACGACTGGTTGTCTGGCAGCGGAATCTGGACTCTTGACTCTTACACCAGCAATCCTATTGCTTCGATGGTCTATTCCAGCCGTGGTAACAACGACAGCCACAGCTACGGTCTGACCATGTCCGGCAACCTGAGGGTACAGCCCATCAAGGGCCTCACCTGGAAGAGCCAGTTCAACTACAGGATGAGTGCAAGCACCTACCGTCAGTACGGCTTGTCCTACAAACTTACCAACTATGCTTTCTCTGACTCTGACAACGTCAGCCAGAACGCATCTGCTGGCTGGAGCTGGTCCTGGGAGAACACTGTCAACTACGTGTTCGATGTCGCCGGCAAGCATCATTTCGATGCCCTTGTCGGTAACACCCTTGAGCACAGTGGCTTCGGCGAGAGCGTGGGAGCCGGCAACAGCAATGTCCTCTGGCCCAACAAGTGGGAATATGCCTATGTCAGCAACACTTCGGGAGTCCCTTCACTGACTGACATTTCCGGTTCCACTTGGGGTGATAACGGCCTGGTTTCATTCTTCGGCCGTGTCAACTACAACTACGACGAGCGTTACATGCTCTCTCTCATCCTCCGTCACGATGGATCTTCCAACTTCATGCGCGGTCACCGCTGGGGTACCTTCCCTTCAGTTTCTGCCGGTTGGGTGATCTCCAATGAGGACTGGTGGCATTCCAACCTCGTCAGCTTCCTCAAGCTGCGTGGCAGCTGGGGCCAGAACGGTAACTGCAACATCGACAACTTCCAGTACCTGTCAACTATTTCCGTAGGTGCAGCTGACGGTGGTTATTCATTCTACACCGGTCCGACCGCCACCAATTCCGGTACCGGAGCTTATGCTGACAAGCTGGCCAACCCCGACATCACCTGGGAGACTTCCCAGCAGCTTGACCTCGGTTTCGATGCCCGCATGTTCGGAAGCAAACTTAATGTTGCGTTCGACTGGTACCAGAAAGACACCAAGAACTGGCTCGTCAATGCTCCTATCATGGGACATTTCGGTGCCAATGCCCCTTATGTCAATGGTGGTGACGTACGCAACTCCGGTGTCGAGCTCGCGCTCAACTGGAACGATGCCATCAACCAGGACTTCTCCTACAGCATCGGCGTGAACGGATCCTACAACAAGAACCGTGTTACCCGTATTGCCAACGATGAGGGTATTATCCATGGTCCCGGCAACGTGGTCCAGGGTATTGCCGAACTCTATCGTGCCCAGGTCGGTTATCCTATCGGTTACTTCTGGACCTATGCCACCGACGGTGTCTTCCAGAACCAGGAGGAGATCGATGCATGGAAGGCCCAGGGCCTTGGTACTATCGTCAATGACGTGGTCCCCGGAGACCTCAAGTTCGTCGACCAGAATAGGGACGGTGTCATTAATGATGACGACAAGACAATGACAGGTGACCCGAATCCGGACTTCAATCTTGGTGTCAACTTCTCGGTTTACTTCAAGGGGTTCGATTTCGCAGCCAGCGGCTACGGCATGTTCGGACAACAGATTTTCCGCGCTTACCGCCGTTATTCCGACAGCCAGTGGAACAACTACACCACCGAGGTTTACGGTTACTGGCATGGAGAGGGAACATCCAACCACTTCCCACGTCTGGTTGCAGGTACTAACTACAACTTCATGAACAACTCTGACATCTTCATCGAGGATGCCGACTTCTTCAGGATCCAGACCATCACCCTGGGTTACGATTTCAAGCGCCTCTGGAAGGATGCTCCTTTCGGACAGTGCCGTCTCTACGTCCAGGCACAGAATCCTTTCTGCTTCACCAAGTTCAAGGGCATGGACCCTGAGGTCGGATCGTCTTCCGGCTTCGACGGCTGGGCCAAGGGAATCGACCTTGGTTACTACCCTCAGGCTAAGGGCCTCCTTGTTGGACTCAATCTCAAATTTTAATTCGGATGACTGATATGAAAAAGATAATGAAACTTGCGGCTGTCGCCGCCATGGTTTTCTCGTTTGCCTCTTGTGAGTCATTCCTCGATACCACCAACTACTGGTCCAAGGACAGCAGTAACTTCCCGGTGAATTCCACCGATGCTGAGCAGATGCTTTCCGGTATCTACAACAACCTCAATGTATCAATCGGAAACAATGTCCATGTCAACCATTTCCTTTGGTCCATCGCTGCATCCGACGATGCGCTTGGAGGCGGTGGCCAGAATGACCAGACGATGCAGGCAGAAGACCTTCTCCTGAACTTCGGTACTGACATGTACAATAACTTCTATCAGGACCGTTACAAGGGCATCGCCCGTGCCAATGCGGCTATCGAATCCCTGCCAAACTGTGGTGTGGAAGACAAACTTGCCCAGTACATGGGCGAAGCCTTCTTCCTCCGTGCCTGGTACTATTATGAGCTTGCTTCCATGTTCGGCAACATTCCTTGTCCTGTCACCACGACAGCGGATCCTACCCTGCCACAGATCAGCGGTGAAGCTCTTTGGGGACAGATCATCGAGGACTGCAAGATAGCAGCTGACATCATGCCTGCCAAGCAGGCTACCGGAGACGGTCACGTCGACAAATATGCTGCAGAGGCTCTCCTTGGCCGCGCCTACCTCTTCGCTTCTGGTTTCTACGGAATAAGCGACATCACCCTTCCGGCTTATGAGAATGAGGCCATCGGTGTGAGCATCGCTGAGGGAACCAAGATCACCAAGGCTGAGGTTGGAAGCTACATCACTGACTGTGTCAACAACTCCGGCTACACCCTCGTAGACGATTTCCATAACCTTTGGGCCTACACCAACCGTTGTTCCATCAACGATCCCAAGAATCCTTGGGCAGGTAAAGGCTACAAGTGGGTCGAGGACGACGGTGCCCGTAATCCTGAGGCACTTTTCGTCATCAAGTTCAACACCCAGCCTTCATGGGATACTACAATCGGCTATTCCAACCAGACATGCCTTTTCCTTGGCGTACGTGGCCAGAATGCTGATGATTATCAACTTGGTAATTATGTACCTTTCGGTGTTGGTTGGGGAATGTGCCCGGTTTCTCCGGCATTTGTTGATGATTGGAAGACACTCGAGCCCAATGATCCCAGGCTTGATGCATCCATCATTCCTGTGGGAAATTTCAGCGGTAATTATGTGTTCGGCGGTGATTCCAACATTCAGGAATCCGGCTACTACCAGACCAAGAACATGCCTGTCATGGCATGGAGCGAGGACAAGGGTAAGTACATGGCTACGTTCACCAATGTAATGTTCCCTGACTTGACCTGGTCTTCAGGTAATGAGGATAACTTCCAGCTCAATGCGGTCAATGACATGGTCCTTATCCGCTTCGCCGAGGTCCTCCTTATGGATGCCGAAATCAATGGTAACCAGGCCTCATTCGACAGGGTCAGGAACCGTGCGGGTCTTCCTTCCAAGCCGATCAATGATGAGAACCTTAGGAACGAGCGCCGTTGGGAACTTGCCTTTGAAGGCGTCCGTTTCAATGACCTCCGTCGTTATGGCGAAAGCTATGCTGTCTCTGCTCTCAACAAGCAAGAAGGTGTCAAGGTCTGGAACAGTGGAGTGGAAGGTACCAACAATGCTTCCAAGTACAATGGCGGCTATGGTGAGCGCTACAAGGCTACCAAGGGCTTCGTCCCTCTTCCCAGCAGCCAGATTTCACTGTCGGCCGGGGCTGGAGAACAGTACAAGTTCACCCAGAATGAGGGTTGGGGCTCCCAATTCGACTATCCCGGATGGTAGTAGATTCACAATAATGAAATATTACGCGATATGAAGAAATTAATATATTCCGCAATTGCCGTTTTGGCCGGTGCGCTTCTGGTCTCTTGCGAGCCTTCACTCATCGAAGGCCCCAAGGCTGACGCTCCCATTGCTGCGAGCGAGCTCCAGAGTGGCTTTGTCATCGACGGTCAGTTTGCAGATGCTGCCTGTACGGTAGCCCAGCCCGACGGTAACTACATAAAGTACCACACGTCGCCGGCCCGTACCGTCCAGGTCTTTACGACCAGGGAAGATGGTTCGAGGAACGTCCTCGCAACCGGATCTACCGGAGTGTTCAACATCACTCCCCGCCGCGGAGCCGATTCCAACCAGCCGTACTCTGTGGCTACTATCAACCAGGATGCTTCAGTAGTCTCATTTGACTCTTCAGTCAATGTCTATGTTCCTGCCGACCTTGCTCCCGAGGTCAAGGTCCTCACCGGCGAATCCGGTTCCAAGACCTGGAAGTGGTACACTGTCGACGGAGCATGCTGGGGCAATGCCGGTTTCAATGCTGGTCATGCCGCATCTCCGACCGACGTTCCCGGAAAATGGTGGGGTTGCACCCCTGAACAGCTTGAGACCGATCAGAAAGCCCACTCCGGTAACACAGTCTACGGCTACGGCGATGAGAATGCTTACATGGTCTTCAACGAGGATGGCGAATGCATTTCCTACAAGGCTGACGGAACACAGATTGCCAAGGGTACCTACAACTTCGAGAATTACAATCCCGAAGGTACCGGTCCTGGTTATGGCTACGGCAAGATCACCACTACCAACGCTCCTATCCTGTTCCCGTTCGACATCAACACCAATGGTGGTCGTACCAATGAATTCCATGTTGTCTACGTCGATCCCAACGTCCTTACCCTTATCAGTGACAAGGGTGCAGGTGACTGGGGCGAGAGTACCTGGTGGAGGTTCAAGAATGCCTCTGATGCTGAAGATGCACTTGCAGGAAGCAGTCAGCGTGCATGGACATGGTACACAATCGATGGTGCCACCTGGGGCAATGCAGGTTACAATGCCGGGTTGGCAAATGCAGCCGGAGAAATCCCTGGAAAATGGTGGGGCTGTACTCCTGAGCAGCTTGAGACAGAACAGAAAGCTCACTCCGGCGATCAGGTTCTTGGCTACGGCAGCGACGATGCTTACATGGTGTTCGACAGGGACAATGGTACTGTCACTTCCTACAAGGGTGACGGCTCCAAGATTGCCTCTTCAACCTACGCTGTCGAGAATTTCAAGATGGATCCCAATGCCTACAGTAAGGGTAACATCACCACAGGTGGTGGTTCCGGCATCCTGTTCCCGTTCGCTATCAATCAAGGCGGAAAGGTTGCTACCAACTATGAGATTGTCTACATTGACGGTACCATCCTTTCGCTTGTCAGCAACTATGCCGGCAATGGCGACTGGGGTGAGTGCACCTGGTGGAGATTCCAGCCCAAGAATTAAGCTTACTCTCTAATTATCAGGCAGCCGCTTTCGGGCGGCTGCCTTTTTCAAATTATTAAAGGTCCTGATGGGCAAGATAAACAGATCAGCAATGACAACCCTGTTGGGGGCGGCCGTTTTTTCCTTCTGGATGTGGGCCTATCCACAGGCGTTGAACTACCATGAGCAGAACCAGCTTTTCCTCTGCATATGGGAGTACTTCCGGGAGCGCTTGGCCCTTCCGGGAGGCTTCGCTGACTGGCTGTCCGAATTCCTGGTGCAGTTCTTTTTCCTGCGTTGGTCCGGCGCCCTCGTGCTTGCCATCCTGGCCGTACTGCTCCAGCTTTCCGTCTGGAAGGCGGCACGGAGCATTAATCCAGAAGGAAACAGGAGCTTTTATTCATTAAGCTTCGTGCCATCGCTATTGATGCTGGTACACATGGGCAACATGGAGGTGCTCGTTAGCTATCCTGTCGCCCTTCTGCTGTCGGTGGCGGTTTGCCCGTTCTTTGTGAAGGCAGGCTGGCACCGTCTCTGGCTGATTCCTCTTTTCTGGTGGCTTCTGGGGCCCGTAGTAATAGTTCCGGTCTTGTTCTCGGCCATTGCAGGGAGGAGGACTTCCGATCTGTTGCATCTTGTTTACACCGCCCTGGTTTTCTATGCCGGCTACAGGCTTCTGGCTTCGCAGTATCCTGCGCACGATGCCTTCTTCGGAATTAACTATACCCGCATTCGCGAGATGCTGCCAGTCCTTCAGGTCGTCATTCCATTCGTAACCCTGGGATGCATCTTTGCCTGTGGACTGGGAGCGAAACTAAAACATCCGGTGACGGTTGACTGGGCCATCCTTGTGGTTCTGGCCATTGCAACGGCCGGCTCAGTGAGGCTTGCCTATGACAGGGATGCCTATGAAGTCCTGGCCTACGATGACCTCATCCGCCATGAACGTTATCAGGATGTGGTCAAAAGGGCTGAGCATTATCAGCCTCACAACCCTATAAGCGCATGTTCGGTGAATTTCAGCCTGTTCATGACCGGCCAGCTTTCATCCCGTCTGACTGATTTCTACCAGTGCGGGACCCAGGGGCTTGTCCAACCGTCCATTCGTGACAATGTTTCGGATCTCACTTCGGCTGAACTCCTGTGGATGATGGGCATGCCGAACATCACCCTCCAGTACTATTTCGATTCCATGGAGTCTATCGAGAACGGCCGGTTGAGCGGGAGATTTCTCTCGCGCATGGCGGACTGCAACATAGTCAACGGCTGGTACGGGCCAGCAGAAAGGTATCTGGACCTCCTCTCCCACAGCCTTTTCTATCGCAAAGAGGCTCAAAGGAGAAAGGTTATGATCAGGAACGAGGCCGCTGTCAATTCCGATCCGGTCTATGCCTATGTCAGGTCGGTCCGTTTCAAGGATGATTTCATCACAGGTTACCAGGGACTGGACATCATGATGGCCATCCTCTACAACCAGAACAAAGACAATTTCATGGCCGCTGAATATTATACCGTGTGGCAGCGACTCAAGCAGAGGGAGGGAGCAGAATGAAAAGGTTGATTACACTTGCGGCAGTTGCTTTGCTGCTTTCCTCCTGCAAGGGAAGCACTTCATTATCTGACACGCTTCCTGATATCTATCCGGATTACATCGGAGTGACCGTCCCGGCAGGGATAGCGCCGATGGATTTCAATATTCCTGAAGAATATGACCGCGTCTTTGTCCGGGTGACCGGAAGCAACGGCGGTCTTCTCAAGACAAGGGGCCGTTGGGCCTCTTTCCCGGTCCGCAAATGGCATGCTCTTACGGAGCAGAATGCCGGCGGCACCCTGACTTTCACCGTCCTCGGAAAGAAGGACGGAAGATGGACCCAGTGGCAGGATTTCATAATGTATGTCAGTTCCCAGCCTCTGGATGACTACGGCGTGACCTATCGCAAGATCGCTCCCGGTTACACTACATACAGCCGTATCGGCCTATATCAGAGGGATCTGCATAGTTTCCACGAGGAACCTATCATAGAAAGTACACTTACACCTGGCCAGTGCATGAACTGCCACACTGCCAATGCCACTGATCCAAGGCAGTTCCTTTTCCATCTCCGTGGCAAGCACGGAGCTACCATGATCCAGCAAGATGGTCGCCGGGAATGGGTGACAACGAAGACTGACAGCACCCTGGGCAACATGGCCTACTGCTACTGGCATCCTGAAGGCCGCTGGCTGGCCGGTTCGATCAATCCTGTCAAGCAGTGTTTCTGGGCAGGAGACAGACAACCGATCGAGGTCTTCGACATGGCTTCTGACCTGGTCATCATGGACATGAATGATCACTCCCTGATAGTGGACCCGCGCCTCAACACCAAGGATTTCCTGGAGTCTTCACCTTCCTTTACTCCTGACGGAAAGACCCTTTATTACTGCAAAGCCAAGGCTTATGATGTTCCCCGGCAGGTGGACAGCATCCGTTACGACCTGATGCGTGTTTCGTTCGATCCTGAGACCGGATCTTTGGGAGACATCGAGACTGTCATCCCGGCAAGCCTTCATGGACAGAGTATCAGTTTTCCCCGTCCTTCTTACGACGGCCGCTGGCTTATGTACAACCAGGCAGACTTCGGAGTCTTCCCGATCGATCACAAGGAGGCGGACCTCTGGCTGATGGATCTTAAGACAGGGGAGACGCGTCCGATCGACGAAGTCAACAGTCCGCTCTCCGAGAGCTTCCACAACTGGAGTTCCGACAGCAGGTGGTTCCTATTCTCCAGCAGGAGGGATGACGGTCTCTACGTCCAGACATATATTGCCTCAATTGATGAAGAGGGGCACTGCACCAAGCCGTTCGTGCTTCCGCAGCGCAATCCCCGGAAGTTCTACCATAGCGTAATGTATTCATACAACGCTCCAGATTTTACCAAGTCAAAGGTACGTTTCAAAACCCACGGTGTTTACCAGGAAGTATTTTCCGATAGGCGCGTTCAAGCAACTGTTAAATAATGAATAGATTATTGATTATTTCAACTGCCCTGGCGGTTCTTATGCTCTCATCCTGTTCCGGCGACCAGTACAGGATCCATGGGAGGGTGGCGTCGAATGACCTCGAGGGTGTCCAGGTATTCCTCGTACCACTCGGACACGAAACTGCGGAATTTGTCGATTCAGTCCACATCCACAATCATGAGTTTTTCTTCAAGGGAAGGGAGCATTGGATGTGTGAACTGAGACTGAGCAAATACGAGCGCCACAAGGGGCAGAATCTCCTTGTAGTCACCGAACCCGGAGATATATATGTGACAATCGGCCCGGACAGCAGCGGAGGCGGGACACCTCAGAATGACAGCCTCCAGGTCTGGAAGGACCTTACCATTCAGAGGAACAAGGTATTCGGTCCGCTATATGATGCCGGAATGAAGGAACAGGCCGACTCTGTCCATGAAGCCTACAAGGAACGTACACGGGCAATGGGGCTTTCTCTTGGAGAGGGGAGCATCCTCGGTGAATTCTTGCTCGGTCTTTATCCTGTTTCAGAATAGTAAACCATGGGAAGGAAAGGATGGCTCACACTTTTTATCACTCTGGCTGCGGTTCTGGCCGTTGCCGGCGCGAGCCAGGCCTTTTTCCTTACCAGGTTTCCATATTTCCGTAAATATGCCGCCCAGAACGGCGTCGACCTTCGTGAAGCGAGGAAGGCATGGGGGAGGCCTGACAGTAAGACTGAGCGGATTATGGGCATGGCAGTGGAAGCTTCCCTTGGTAACTGGCAGAAGGTATCATCCCTTGCATCCGTCGACCTTAAATCCGAGATAGGTACATATTACTACAATCTAGCCAATGCCCATCAGGATCAGCTCCCGGACCGGTTGATGGATTATTACCAACCTTTCGAGAGGGGGTTTGTTCCTGCCTGTGGGAGAGAATTCCACACCCTTCCAGATAGGCTGTGCTGGCGATGTCTGGTTCGCTCTTGGAGAAATGACTATGGCAGAACGCGATGCGATGCTGGGCATGCTGTTCTCTCCTGAGCATAAAGGATCCCGATACCTGCGCCGTCTTGCAGAGACAAATCTGGTGACCGGGGACTTCGAAGCTGCGTCTAAGTATCTGCGGATGCTCCTGAATTCACCGTCAGACCGCAAATGGGCGGAGGAGCGTCTTCCAGGATCGTGGAGCCCGGAGTTCAGGTCATTCGTCGAGAATAAGAGAAAATACCTCCCTCGTATGGACCTGGTCCACGGGATGGATCAGAACCAGCTCATACTGAGGGTGCTTCTCAATTCGAACCCTTCCAACAAGATGGCTTTGGATTATCTGCTCTGCTATGACTTGCTTACAAAGGACCTGGATGCATTCGTCGCGGATTATGATCCCTCGCTGACGGCCTCACATCTTTATGAGGAAGCGATCTTGATTTTCCTTGCATCAAAGGGAGGGATGAATCAGGAGAACTTCATCCATTACAACATTTCTCCTGCGACCCTGGAGAAGTTCAACCGTTTCGTCACGATCTACAAGCGTGACAACGGATCAGGACGCAATCTTACCGATGAATTCGGAAAGACTTATTGGTACTATTTCTACTATGCCGTCAAGAATGAGAAATAGCAAGGTCATATCGTTCTGTGTTTTGGTCATTTTCCTGGTAACCGGCTGCGATTCCAGGGACTTGCGCCCTGCAGGGGGCCATACGGACCGTACGTCATTCATGTTCCCGGACTACCAGGGGGTGACTGTTCCTTGCAACATAGCACCTCTGAATTTCTATTACACTGATCCGGATCTTACCCGTGCTGTTACGGTTTTCTCTTCAGGCGGGGAGTCCGTGACCTTCAGGGGCAGGGAAGTCGTCTGGAAGGAAAAGGTGTGGAAGCGTCTGGTCGCTTCAGCCTCAGGATCTGAAATAGAGGTTGTTTCGACCTTGAAGTCAGGGACAGTTGAGGAGAAACGCTGGAAGATTCACGTAAGCGATGATCCTATCGACCCTTACCTTACCTACCGCCTGATTGAACCGGGATTCGAAGTCTGGGATGACATCGAGATCGTCGAAAGGCATCTTGAAAGTTTTGAGTCAAAGGTCATTTCGGACTGGAGACACACTGCCAACAAATGCATGAACTGCCATATTCATTCGCAGGCCAGGGGAGACCTCAGCATGTTCTATCTCCGCGGGGAGGGAGGCGGAGCCATCCTGAACAGGAACGGGACGCTCAGGAAGCTTTCGCTCCGGGATTCATCGATGATTTCTCCTACAGTTTACGGAGAGATACATCCTGCAGGACGTTTCGGAGTCTTTTCCACCAACATAATCATTCCCGGCATGCATTCTTTCGCCAATCGCAGGATGGAGGTCTTCGACACTGCTTCCGATCTCTGCGTGGCAGACTTTGACAATAACGAGATGATGTCTTTTCCTGCCACTGCAAGGGATGACGTCTTCGAAACCTTTCCGGTGTTTTCAGCTGACGGGAAATGGGTTTATTATTGTGCAGCTCCTGCCAGGCCCGTACCCGCTGAAATAAACCAGCTCATGTATTCATTGGTCAGGGTACCCTTCGATGCTGCCACAGGCAATCTTGGGACCCAGGTAGACACAGTCTGGAGTGCTTCGGCGCATGGTCTTTCGGTCTGCCATCCAAAGGCATCACCTGACGGACGCTGGCTATTGTTTACTGTTGCGGATTATGGAACCTTTCCGATCAACCACAGGGAATGCGACCTTAGGATGCTTGATCTGAAGACAGGGAATATATTCACTCTCGATGAGGTGAATGCAGATGGATCCGACACCTACCATAGCTGGTCTTCGACTTCCAAGTGGTTTGTCTTCGCCTCCAAGCGGGGAGACGGGATGTTCGGAAAGCCTTGGTTCAGCCACGTCTCTGAAGACGGGAGTGTGACGAAACCTTTCCTGCTTCCGCAGGAAGACCCTCATTTTTATGACAACATGCTGCGTTCCTTCAATGTACCGGATCTGGGCAGTTCCTCAGTGGGATTCGATGCCGAGGAAATAGGCCGGGTCTGGAGGGAAGTGCCCGCAGAAGTCTTTAATTGATAATTATAGCTTATGAAATCCATGAATCTGTTGATGATGGCCATAGCCACAGTCTTGATGGTGGCTTGTGGAGAAAAAGAACCGGCCGGGGAAACATTGGTGACCCTCGTCGCCAATCCATCGGGACTCGTGTTCGACTCAGCCGGAGGGACCAAGGACCTGACCCTCACCAGCGGAATCCAACCGAATGTGAGTTGTTCCGACAATTGGGTGAGCCTCAGTCAAGGAGCATCTTCAGGCAATACCTACAAGTACAGCGTAACCGTCAAGGAAAACGCCGGGACGGATGCCAGGACCACCAGCATCCGTGTGATAGGTGACAAGCAGAGCCTGATGATTCCAGTGACCCAGAACATCCCTCAAGTCAAGCTTTCAGTTGACAGGACATCTCTGTCTTTCGACCGTTTCGGAGGAGAGGAAACATTGACAGTTACCTCATCCTCTCAACCTGAGGTGGTTGTGGATGCTGCATGGTGTGGGGTCAGTGTCGGGAAGATCGACTCATCCCACAAGACAACCGTAGTCGTATCCGCTGCTGCCAACAGGACCGATCAAGCGGGAAGTGGAACAGTAAGGATCTCTTTCGGAGGAGAAAGCGTTTCCGTGAAAGTCTCCAGGGAAGCCTTCGCAATCTCCAAAGCCAGTACCTCGGCGATTAATCCTGAGATTGTTTTCAATGCAATGGCACCAGGGTGGAACATGGGCAACCAGATGGACGCCGTCAGCAATGGAGTGGCATCCGAGACTGTCTGGGGCAATGACAAATGTACCCAGTCCACTTTTGACGGCCTGAAGGCTGCAGGATTCAAGGCAGTCCGTATCTGTGTTACCTGGGCTGGCCATATAGGTGAAGCCCCTGCTTACCGCCTTGATGACAAATGGCTGTCCAGAGTCGAGGAGATTGTCGGATATGCTGAAAAGGCTGGCTTGGTTGCCATAGTGAATACCCATCATGACGAGAGTTACTGGCTGGACATTAAGCCTGTCTATAACAATGCGTCTGCCCACGAGAAGGTCAAGGACGAGATATTCTGCGTCTGGACCCAGATCGCAAACCGCTTCAAGGACAAGGGAGAATGGCTAGTGATGGAATCGTTCAACGAGATCCAGGACGGTGGCTGGGGATGGAGCGATGCCTTCGTCTCCAATCCGAGTGCCCAGTACAAGGTCTTGAACGAGTGGAACCAGGTGTTCGTGGATGCGGTCCGCTGTACCGGAGGGAATAATGCCACACGTTGGCTCGGTATCCCCGGTTATGCAGCTAATCCAGGCTTTACGATCGCAGGAATGGTCCTTCCTGAGGATTACACCGACGCCAACCGCCTGATCGTAGCTGTCCATGATTATGATCCTTACAATTACACCCTGGCAAATCCCCTGGTCCGCCAGTGGGGGCACACGGCTGATGCAGACAAGCGCGTGAGTGCAGCTGACGAGGAGAACGTGGTGGCAGTTTTCGATAACCTGAAGGCGGCCTACCTGGACAAGGGCATCCCCGTCTATCTGGGAGAGATGGGGTGTTCACGTCATTCTGCGGAAGACTTCCCTTACCAGAAGTATTACATGGAGTATTTCTGCAAGGCGGCAGCGGATTATCTCCTCCCTATGTATCTTTGGGATAATGGAGCTCTCGGAGTCGGTTCTGAAAAGCATGGTTACATCAACCACGGAACAGGAAAGTTCGTGGATGA
>Ga0129310_1001963_pt1 | contig 16455 bp, 11 predicted proteins | sample Go1ome_2_FD_94433 | JGI IMG/M metagenome (GOLD analysis project Ga0129310, IMG submission 94433) | Western lowland gorrila individual fecal microbial communities from Wisconsin, USA - Go1022A metagenome | ecosystem: Host-associated > Mammals > Digestive system > Large intestine > Fecal | place...
ATCCGGTGCAATCGGCTCATTTCCGGAAAATGTCGTCTCATTTTCTGCTGTCTCCGCATTCTGTGGTTCTGCCTGCGCAGTTACCTCTTCTGCCTCCACATCAATCGGCTGCTCTCCTTCTGTCATCTCTTTGAAAATATCCATAAATTCTTTACCGGTAATGGTTTCATGCTCGTACAGATATCCTGCGATCCGCTCCAGAACTTCGCGATGACTTAACAGCATTTCTTTTGCTGTATCATAAGCCTTCTGCAGCATTTCTTTCACCACTTCATCTACTTTTGCAATGGTTTCATCTCCGCAGTTTGTCACCGCACGGCCATCTAAGTATCTGTTCTCCACGGATTCTACGCCCATCAGGCCAAATTCATCTGACATACCAAACTGTGTAACCATTGCACGGGCAATTCTTGTGGCCATCTCAATATCATTAGATGCTCCTGTTGTCACAGAATCGCACATGATCTCCTCTGCGGCACGACCACCCATGTAAGTAACGAGACGTGCTTCCAGCTCGGCTTTTGTCTCCAGATATTTCTCTTCCTCCGGCATCTGCAGGGTGTAACCCAGAGATCCCATGGTACGTGGTACAATTGTAATCTTCTGTACCGGCTCTGCATCTTTCTGTAATGCGGTAACCAGCGCATGACCAACTTCATGGTATGCAACCAGTCTTTTTTCTTTCGGTCCCATGATACGGTCTTTTTTCTCTTTACCGGCAATGACAACCTCTACAGACTCAAATAAATCTGCCTGTGTCACATACTGTCTGCCATTTTTTACTGCATTAATGGCAGCCTCGTTGATCATATTTGCAAGATCGGAACCTACACATCCGGCAGTCGCCAGTGCGATTGCTTCCAGATCTACGGAATCATCCATCTTGACATCTTTGGAGTGTACACGAAGTGTCTCCACACGGCCTTTCAGATCCGGTTTGTCTACGATGATACGACGGTCAAAACGTCCCGGTCTGAGTAACGCTTTATCCAGTACTTCCGGGCGGTTGGTAGCTGCCAGGATCAACAGACCCTTGGAAGTATCAAAACCATCCATCTCTGCCAGTAACTGGTTCAATGTCTGCTCACGCTCATCGTTTCCGCCGCCGTAATGGCTGTCACGGCTTTTACCGATAGCATCGATCTCATCAATAAAAATAATACACGGTGCCTGCTTCTGTGCCTCTTTGAACAGATCACGCACACGGGATGCTCCGACACCGACGAACATCTCTACAAAATCAGAACCTGCCAGTGAGAAGAACGGTACGCCCGCCTCACCTGCAACTGCTTTTGCCAGTAATGTCTTACCGGTACCAGGAGGTCCTACTAATAAAGCTCCCTTCGGCAATTTCGCACCGATGGCTGTATATTTCTGCGGATTATGCAGGAAATCTACTACCTCCTGCAGTGATTCCTTTGCCTCATCCTGTCCGGCTACATCACGGAATGTAACACCGGTGGATTTCTCCACATACATTTTTGCATTGCTCTTGCCGACACCCATAACGCCGCCTCCGCCGCCCATTTTCTTCATGGCAGCTCCAAGCAGGATCCACACAATTGCGATTGGGATCACAAAGCTTAAAATCTGATAGATCCATGCGGATGTCGTCTGGTTTTTACCCGTATAATCAACCCCGTATTCATCCAGCATTTCGTACATACGGTCATCCTTCAGATTAACGGTATAGTAAGTCACCTGATACAGGCTCTTTTTGTCCTCTACCGGCTGAATCTGGATCTCACTATTTGTAATGACAACACTTTCTACCTCATGATTTTTTACCATGTCCTGGAATTTGCTGTACGTAATCTCCTGATTCGTGAGATTTCCGATTCCATTGGTAATCATTGTAACAAGCAGCAGAACAACAACCGTTGCGATTACAAACCAGAGCATATTCTGTCCGTTTCGGCGACCGTTATTGTTGTTATTATTTCCGCCCCTGTTGGTTCCTCTGTTTTCGTCCATAATACTGATCTCTCATTCCTGTGTATCGTTTCAGTCAACCTACATCTGCTTTACCCTTCAAGACTGTCCTGACACACAATCCTTTCTCTTGGTTTCCCCTATGTCAGATTTCATCTCTGTCTGAGTTAAGACTCTCACTCCTGCAAGTGGTGAGCAATAACTTAAATATATCAGTTCTTATCGTTCCCTGACCTGTATGAAATCTGCATTGTTTTATTATATGGTTATTTTGTATAGAAATCAATAATCTAATCGTGAACTTTTCCTGATTTTTATAAAATATTTATAAAAGAACCCCCGGATACTCACTGGTCATCCGGGGGCAGGATCCTGCTTTCACGATCACAGGATTATTCTCTTCCATTATTTATTTTTATACGCAATGGCAGCTTCCACAAAACCTTTGAATAACGGATGTGGACGGTTCGGTCTGGATTTCAGCTCCGGATGTGCCTGTGTAGCCACAAACCACGGATGCGCCGGGATCTCGATCATCTCTACGATTCTTCCGTCCGGAGAAAGACCGCTCAGTTTCATTCCGTTCTCTGTCAGGATTGCGCGGTAATCATTGTTCACCTCGTAACGATGGCGATGACGCTCATGAATCGTCTCTGTGCCATATAATTCATATGCTTTGCTGTCTTTTGCAAGCACACAAGGATAAGAACCAAGACGCAGGGTACCACCGATATCCTCTACACCATTCTGATCCGGCATCAGTGCGATCACCGGTGCGCTTGTGTTCGGGTCAAGCTCAATGCTGTGTGCATCTTCCAGTCCGCAGATATTACGTGCATACTCAACGATGGAAAGCTGCATACCAAGGCAGAGACCAAGGAACGGTACATTGTTCTCTCTTGCATATTTGATAGCAGTAATCTTTCCGTCGATTCCACGGTCACCGAATCCGCCCGGTACAAGGATTCCCTGTACATCGCCAAGAACTTCTGCTACATTCTCCTCGTTCAGCTCCTCGGAATCAACCCATTTGATATTTACGGTTGCATGCTGGAAAATTCCACCATGTTTTAATGCCTCTACTACAGAAATATATGCATCATGTAACTGGATGTATTTACCAACCAGTGCGATTTCTACTTCTTTGTTCGGATTGCGCAGAGCCTGTACCATGTCGATCCAGTCTGTCAGATCCGGTTCCGGACAATCCAGTTTCAGGCACTCACATGCAACCTGAGCCAGATTTTCTTTCTCCATTGCAAGCGGAGCTTCGTATAAATATTCTACATCCAGGTTCTGCAGTACGCATTTTTTCGGTACGTTACAGAATAATGCGATCTTGTCACGGATCTGACGATCCAGTTCATGCTCGGTACGGCATACGATGATATCCGGCTGGATTCCCATTCCCTGTAACTCTTTTACGCTTGCCTGGGTCGGTTTTGTCTTTAACTCGCCGGAAGCGGACAGATACGGGATCAGTGTTACATGGATCAGGATTGCATTCTCATGTCCTACTTCATGCTGGAACTGACGAATGGCCTCAAGGAACGGCTGACTCTCGATATCACCAACGGTTCCACCAACCTCAATGATGGCGATCTGTGTCTCTTCTGTTGTAAAATCACGGAAGAAACGGCTCTTGATCTCATTTGTGATATGTGGAATTACCTGTACAGTTCCTCCGCCATAATCACCGCGGCGCTCTTTCTGCAATACGGACCAGTATACCTTTCCTGTTGTCACGTTTGAGCTCTTGCTCAGGTTCTCGTCGATAAAACGCTCATAATGTCCGAGATCCAGATCTGTCTCAGCACCATCCTCGGTAACGAAAACCTCGCCGTGCTGGATTGGATTCATAGTTCCCGGATCGATATTAATATATGGGTCAAATTTCTGCATAGTCACTTTGTATCCGCGTGCTTTTAACAGACGGCCAAGTGATGCGGCAGTGATTCCCTTTCCAAGTCCGGATACTACTCCGCCGGTAACAAATACGTATTTTACTGCCATTGTTTCTTCCTCCTGTGTTTATTTTATCTCCCAAAATTGGGGTTTTATTCTACGACATCAACTGTAATTTTATACAAAACTACGATACATTTCTGTAAAGTATCTGATCTCAGCCGGAGATGAAACTCATACTGAGACGAAATTACATACAGATTTTATTATACAGCCTTCGGCGCCAGAAATCTACTTTTTTTTCATTGATTAACGATTTTTTTCAAATTTTTTCTCATAGTTCACACATCATATGTATCCAGATATCGACCATATTTCACGCAAAAGCGATCATCATAATGATTGGAACCGTAATCACACTGAATAAAGTTGTCATAAATACAGACCGGCCGGCAGCCGCCGTGTTTGTTCCGTACTGCTCCGTGATCATGGACTGTGCAGAAGAAACAGGCAGTGCCGCCGTCAGGATCAGAACATTTTCTAGCGTCTTATCCAGATGCACAGGAAGAATCCTTATCAGTCCCAAAATCAGCAGCGGAAAGATAAGCAATCGGGCCGCTGTCAGAATCAGCATCTTTTTATCCTGAAAAACAGCTTTCACCGGCAGCCTTGAGATGGACAAACCTACAACCAGCATGGAAAGACCGCTTGTAATGTTTGACAGATAGGCCAGAAGCTGGTTCAGGACATCTGGAAGCTGAATCTGTAATACACATACCAGAAGTCCAAGCACTACCGCGATGTTAATATTATTCAGTACCATTTTGCGGATACTCAGCTTCTCTTTGATCGGGTATTTCCATGTCAGCAATTTGATTCCAACTGAAAAAATCAGGAAATTTCCAACCACGTTACCAAGTGCCATCAGAAACATTCCCTTTTCGTCAAATACAGACAGTGCCAGCGGAATTCCCATAAATCCATTGTTTGAAAACAGCATGCAGTAAATCCAGACACCCCGATCCAGATCCCGCACGTTTGCCAAACGCACAAGAATCAGCCCTACCACCAGCGCGCACAAATGTAACATAATAATTGAGACAAATGTCTGAATTCCGTATGCGACCAGCTGTGACCGATCCTGATTAATGATAGAACAGAATACCGTTACCGGCATGGTTACTTTCAAAACCAGATTCGACAGGTCCGGTATACTTTCTTTGTGTATGATGTTTCTTTTTCCTAATATAAAGCCCAGTACGATCAGTGCGAACAGCAAAAATACACTGGTAGCTACAACTGACATGTAGTTTTCCTCTTTTCTTGTATGGTGATTTGTGGTTATAAGTTTTAGTTTTATGAGCCAGGGGATCAGCAAAGAATACCGCGTACTAAGACGTACGCTTGTATTATTTTCTGATCCCCTGGCTATTTACGTTGTGAAAAAAATAGTGCTTATTCATCGAATTCTACGATGACATAGTAGCCTTTCGGCGTTTCTTTGACTTCTACGACAGTTCCTTCACGGGATTTCAGTCGTTCACGAAATTCGTAGTTGGCTGACATGGCGTAAGCCTTTCCCAGTGTATAATACCAGGAGTTTGGCAGTTTGCTCTCTGTCACCGGAAGGACATCTCCCACTTCCAGCAGTCCGGTCCGTTCCATTTTAAATTCCATTCTTCGCATAATGCTTAATCTTCTTCCTTGTAATCCACATCAATGATATCGTCTTCCGGATTATGGTATTTCTTGTATGCTCTGCCGGCACGGCCGTTCAGCAGAAGTCCACTGATTCCATCGTAAATGAGGATGATACCGACTGCCATCATACCGATTTCCAGTGCCAGCCATGTGTGAAGCATCAGAATCACACCAATGATGATAGTTACGATTGCAACTAACAATCCCAGCCACCAGCGCGGGCTGTTTCCCTTTTTTACCTCCAGACAGAATACCAGGTCTTTGAAACCATGATAAGCCAGCATCACACCGATCAGAATCGGGATCAGTGATACAAATACACCCGGTCTTGCCAGAATCCAGATACCGATGACCACACAGACAACTGCCGGAAGCATCCGCACCGAACGTCCCAGCATTTCCTGAATACGGATTCCCTGAATCAATAATACGATTCCAGCTACTAATAATACAAATCCGGCAATACGGCACAGGGTTACAAGGATCGTGCCGGGCCAGATACAGAACATCACACCAAATATGATACAGATGATGGATGTGATCATAGATTCTTTTTTGATTTTTTGAAATAATTCAGACATTTTGTCCTCCTCTCAAGTCTGCAAAAAACAGACTATTTATTATCGTATTCAAAAATGCCCTCGGCATTCTTGTTGCTCACCACCTATAGAGATGGGAGTCATCTCTCATCTGATATACAAATATTTCTAAAATGCAGAAACATTCTTCAAATAGTTCCATCTAATGAATGGATATTTTTTATCACTTACTGTTTACTCTGCCTGAATATCTGCAAGCTGTGCATTTGTGACATCAACCAGATCCTGCGGACTCATTTTTAACGTAAGTCCGATCCTTCCACCGCTGACATAGATTTCTGCAAAGTTTTTTGCACTTTCGTCAATCACCGTCGGAAACAGTTTTTTCATTCCCAGCGGAGAGCAACCACCCCGCACGTAACCGGTGATTTTGGTAATATCTTTCACATGGATCATTTCCACGGATTTTTCGCCAACGGAACGTGCTGCTTTTTTCAGGTCCACTTCACATGCAATGGGAATGACAAACACATAATACTGTTTGCTTTTGCCCTGCATGACCAAAGTCTTGTAGGAGGCATCCACCGGTGCGCCGGTGATCTCAGCGCAGTGCATACCGTCAATAAATTCGTCTACTTCGTAAGTCAGTGCCTCGTATGGGATTTTCTTTTTATCCAGCATACGCATGGCATTTGTTTTTGCTTCTTTTCCCAAATTGATTCCTTCTTTCAAATCCGATTTATAATTTTTCATCTAAAAGATCTTCGTCGCCGATATCTACTTTTTTCACTTCTCTGCGGAATAAGATATCGTACAGTACCGGAACTACAAACAGTGTCATAAGTGTTGCATACAGCAGTCCGCCGATTACAACAATTGCCATACCACGGCTCATTTCTGCTGCCGCATCGGTACTAAATACCATGGTACACATTGCCAGTACTGTTGTCAACATAGTCATCAGAATCGGACGCATACGGGTTCTTCCGGTCTCCACAAGTGCTTCCCGTTTTTCCATTCCTCCCATACGCAACTGGTTTGCATAATCGACAAATACGATACCGTTATTTACAACAACACCCGCCAGCATCAGAAATCCCATCATGGCAGTCAGTGAAATTTCCTGTCTGCCAATAAAAAGTCCCAGCAGACCACCGGTAAAGGCCAGTGGTATCGTAAAGATGACGATAAATGGAGATAACAGACTCTGGAACTGTGCCACCATGATCAGGTAAATAAAGGCAATTGCCAGACCGATCATCAGGAAAATATCATTCATGGCATTCATAACCTCGGTACTCTCACCGGCAATCTCAAGGCTGTATCCATCCGGCAGTTCATAGCCATCCAGTTTATCCTGCAGAGTACGGGACAATAATGTGGTATTATAACCATCTTCTGTCTCCGCAGTCACACTGATGTATGTTTTCTGATTATCTCTTTTAATAGAAGCAAGACTGACACCCTCGCTCATGGTTGCAAACTCACTGAGTTTATGTGTTTCTGTCTCTGTAGTTCCGTCAGCTTTCTGTTTATCCACGGAAAACTCATAATCCATCAGAGAATCCACATCTACTGCATCATTTTCATTGACAATTTCCACATCATACTGTTTACCGTCCATGGTCAGGGTTGTCGCTGTCTTTTCCGTTGTCAGATTTCCGGCAAGTTCCTGATAAATCTGTGCCACCGTCAAGCCCTGCTCCGCAGCTTTGTTTTTATCAATGGTCAGCTGAATGGTCTTATCCCCACTCTCCTGTCCATTGGTCACTTTTGTAAATCCTTTTACCTCAGACACAATATCCATGACATCATTGCTGATTTCCAGCAGTTTGTCCGTGTCACTTCCGTAAATATTCACGGTGAGTCCGCTGGCCATATAAGAGGACATATCCATATTCGATGTTGATACGCTGTAATCCTTAAATTTCAGATCTTTGCAGATTTTTTCCAGCTGTTTTGCCACCGGACTGTTGTCCTTGGCAGTTTTTTCATCCAATAATACAAATACGTTCAGGTTGTGTGTACCACCGCTGCTCATCATCATAGAAGATGCGCTTCCGGACGCACTGGAAGAACCGGAGATCATTCCGACATAAGTGACACCGTCAATGGCAGTCATTTTTTCCATAGCCTGATCTGCCAGTGCAAAGGTTTCCTCATCCGTCAGATCTTCATCTGCCTCCAAGGTTACGGACATCTGTTCACCACCCATTTTCGGGAACAGGATCATACCGGTATTGACCGCTTTGTATGCACATCCTGCCAGCAAACCAACCGCGATCAGTAATGGTACAAATTTTCTGCGCAGACAGAAACGCAATACTTTTTCATAAACATTCAGTACTTTATTCAATAATTTCTGCGGCTTCGGTTCTGTCGTGCGCAACATCGTGGAGCTCATCGCCGGAACAACGGTCAACGCGATCAGCAGACTCGCAACTAAGCTGTATGCAATAGTCAACGCCAGATCTACAAACAGCTCACGCACCAAACCGTTGACAAAGATAATCGGTAAAAATACGCAGATGGTTGTCAATGTGGAAGATGCAATGGCTCCTGCCACCTGTTTTGCACCCATAACCGCTGCCCGGGCCGACGATACACCAAGTCCGCGCAAACGGTAAATATTTTCGATTACAACAATGGAGTTATCCACCAGCATACCGATTCCCAACGCCAGTCCCGACAGGGAGATCAGGTTTAAGGTCACTCCACTGAAATACATCAGTACGATTGCCACCAGTACACTCAGTGGAATACTGAATGCAACCACAATGGTCGGTTTGATGGAGCGCAGGAAAATTGCAAGCACAATGATTGCAAGAATTGCGCCCACGATCAGGTTTGACAATACGTTCTGTACGATCAGATCTATGTAATCCCCCTGATCCATCAGACTTGTAATGTGAAGTCCATCATAGTCTTTTTCCAGCTGGCTGATGGCTGCGTTACAGGTATCGGACACATCGGCAGTTCCCGCTGTACTTGATTTTGAAATGGAAAGGACGATTCCGTCACGTCCGTTTACTTTTGCATAGGCATCTCCGGAATTGTCGATCCATGTGACATCTGCCACATCAGACACATGCACATCCCCCAGTCCGTCAATATTGCAAAGTACGGAAGATTCCAGTTCTCCATCGGAAGCATATTCATCACCGACTTTCAGCAGATACTGATCTTCGCCCTGATAAATGGTTCCCGCCGGCATTGCAAAATTCTGTGCAGAAAGCAACTGAGATAAAGTATCCAGGCTCAGCAATTTATCCAGATTTGCATTTTTCAATGCGGTATCTCTGCCCTGCTCATAAGACGTCTGTGCATCATCCAGCTTTTCCTGATTACTCTTTAAGGCAGCTTCGCCATCTGCAATCTGTGCTGCTCCGGTACTGAAACCAACAGCTGCGGATATTTTTCCGGATTCCAGCGCCTCATAATTGTCTGTCGCTGCTTTTACCTGCTCATTGACCTGATCTACAATGGCCTGTGCCGCCTGAATCTCCACCGCAAGGTTTGCTAATTCCGTATCAATCTGTGGCAGACGGGTATTTACAATCTGATCCAGCTGTTTTAAGTTGTCTGCGGTCAGAGATGCCGCTGCATCTGCCTGCCCGATCTGTTTCATAAACGCCGTCAATGCTTCCAGCTTTTCCGGATTTTTTAATGCATCGGAAATATCTGTCGGATACGCAGATGCATCCATACCATAGCCCGCTGCCATTTTCTGCATAGAAGCAAAACTCTCATTTATCTGACTATACTGTTCCTCAATTCCGGCATCGGTATACGCCTTTTTCTCTGTCTCCAGTGCCATCTTGGAAGCCTGCAGACCTGCAAGCTGTGCATTGTATGCAGACTGGGTTGCTACTGCCGCATCTACCGCTTTGCTGCTCTGCGCCAGTTCACCGGATGTAGCATTCTGCTTGTCCTCCAGTTCCTTTTTGGAACTTTCCAGTTGTGCTTTTGCACTGTTCATCTGGCTTTTCGCATCATCAATCTGGGACTTTGCATCCACAAGCTGATCGTCCACGTAACCTGCCAGTTTGTCATTCAACGCATCGATTTTTTCCTGGTTTAATCGAATCTCTACTGTTTTTTCAATGGAACCGGTGGTGTCAACACTGGCCACGCCATTCTGTCGCTCCATGGTCGGAACCACGGTATTTTCCACGAAATCACTGAGTTCGTAAATATCTTTTCCCTCATAATCCACGCTGGCATAAATAACCGGCATCATATCCATGGACACTTCCATGATCATCGGCTTTCCGGCGCCATCCGGCAGCGTGATCAGATCCAGGGCATTCGACAGTTTTACCATAGCACTGTCCATGTTGGTTTCCTCTGCGAACTCCAGCATAACCGTACAATAATTCTCATTGGAAGTGCTTGTGACATTCTCCACGCCATTGACCGTTCCAAGTCCGGATTCCAGCGGTTCTGTCACCGTACTTTCAATCTTATCCGGTGAAGCCCCCGGATAGGTCGTCACTACCACAACGTACGGCAGCGAAAACTCCGGTAACAGATCCGTGGACATTCTGGTAAAACTTACCACGCCAAGGATCAGGCAGATCACCACCGCCACAAATACGGTATATGGTTTCTTCACACTAAATTTTGACATTTCTTTCCTTCTTTCTACTGCTATAATCTTTCAACTCTCACGCAAAAATCTGCCTTTTCCGTCGAATACAGATTTTTCCCATACTATCGAAGTATTTTACCTTAAACTGATTTACAGCTCAACTGATTTACCGGAATTTATATTTTTTTTACACTTCTATCGCAATCCCGTTGCAAGAAAGTGTGCTGTGATATGCTCTTGCATACAGGGAAGTGCGCTATCACACAAAAAAACAGGCAAAGCACCTCATAAAAAGTACTTTACCTGTTTTCAAAATTGTTCTATAGCATTTTACTATTCCATGATGTATGTTCTGAAACTCATCCGCGTTTTGAATTACCATCTTTACCGCCAGATTCCCCGCCGCTTTCGGATAGTATAATACATACTGTTTTCCATCGCCATAACTTTTTCCAATGGAACACTCTTGAACACCGGCATTTTCATCTTGAACTTAATCCAGAAGAAGGAATAAACCGCCAATACCGCAAATGTAATTCCAGTTACCAGCCAGATCATGTTGCGCTCCACCGGATCTGTGGAAATATTCAGAATCATATAAATAATTCCTGCAATACCGACAATTGGGAGCACCGGTCCCAAAGGTACTTTAAAGGAACGCGGTGCCTTTGGCAGTCTGCGGCGCAAGATCAGCACGTCCATATGAGCCAGCACATAGGAAATCATCCAGAAGACCGAACCAACCAGAATCAGGAAGGAAATCGCGTCAGAAGATCCATCGCTGAGTTTTGCAAATACGAAAATGAACACGCTGACAAAAATGACACCAAACCATGGCACTTTCTTCTTATTTGTTTTCGCAAAAACCCGCGGCATCATATTCATTTTTGCCATACCCTGACAAATCTCACTCAATCCGTTTACGGTTGAGTTCTGACTGCTGACAACCGCCAGTACAGACACAATGGTCATCCAGATCCTGCCGGCTTTTCCAAGCAGGTTTTCACCATACAGCAAATGTGGTGCTGCAGAATTTAAGAGGTCGTTCCACGGTGTATAATTATGAAATCCCAGTACCATAATGGACTGAACCACACAGATCAATGCCAGTCCGATGATCATGCCAAGCGGTACGTTTCGTTTTGCATTTTTTACATTTTTTGAAACCGGAATGACGTATTCTGCTCCGATAAATAACCAGAATGCAATGGCTACCGTCGGGATAACATCACTGAATTTTGTTGTCATATTATAAGGCTGCGAAACCACCTGTCCGGTTCCCAGCTTAAACATTCCGATCAGTCCCAGTACAACCATGGAACCTACCAGCAGAAAGGCTACCACATCCTGCAGTTTGGCAAACATATCCACGCCATACAGGTTTGCAATTGTAACAATTGCAGTCATGATCAGCGTCCACACGATACTTGGTATCGGAAGTGGAATTGTGGTTGCCATGGCATAGGCAAAAATGGAAGCCTCCACACCGGAGGACATGATGTTACAGATCAGATATCCACCTACCATGGAAATCAGCGTTGGGAACGGTCCCATACACGCCAGTGTATACTGTGCCAGTCCACCGGTGGTATTTGGCATCAGCGCATTTAATTCGGAAAGGGATGCGATGGTCGTCATATTCAGCAGACAGGCTACGATCATGGCCACGATGAAAATAACACCGACACTTCCGGCTCCCTGTCCCAGGGAAACCAGACAGCTCGTTGCAATGACCAGACCGACGGAAACAGATACCACACTATGTAATCCCAGCTTCTTTTCGTTATCACTCATCTTACTCTCAACTCTTTTCTCTCTGATTCTGATTTTTCCATCTGCATTTTATCGTTGTATCTTCAAACAGAAAACAGAACCTGCTTTATTTTTTGTGTACTATCTTCACAAATCCCCCTCAACACATTTTCATCATCTCGCATCTGCTATTATAACGCATCCACACCTTCATCACCGGTACGAACCCGGATGACGTTGGTAATATCATATACAAAAATCTTGCCATCACCGATATGTCCGGTATACAGTTCCTGTTTGATGAGCTCCACGATTTCATCTGCCTTTGTTTTTTCTACCACCAGCGCAATCTGCTGTTTCGGTAAAAGTTCCATCTCATAGTTTTCGTCTACTTCATATTCTTTCGTACCTTTTTCAATGCCACAGCCAAGCACCTGTGTTACGGTCATGCCTCTTACACCGGCTTTGCTCAGTGCTGCTTTTAATCCGTTAAATTTTGACATTCCAGTGATAATCTCAATTCTTGCTAAGTCCATGATCGTCATCCTTTCTATCGTTCCTTTTAAGCTATTTTTCTACTTCTTTTGATGCTTTGCTACAAATTTGTCTTTTCTGCAATTTATTCTTTTTCTTTGCGGATTATCGTTTCTTTTTCCGCTTCTTTTTCTTTCAGAAGTTTCTTATATTTTTCCGGTGTCGTTCCTGCAAATGCCCGGAAATCTTTTAACATATGTGACTGGTCATAATATCCACAGTTCAAAGCCAGTTCCTCGCTGTCCACCTGGCCTGCGGCTCCGTGGATTGCATTTAAAAATGTCTGAAACCGGATGAAACGTTCAAATTCCTTCGGAGAGATGCCATGGATCTGTTTAAAAATCCTGCGGATATAACATTCCGAATAGCCCGTTTCCCTGCTCAGCATCTGTATGGAAATATTGCCATTGGTGGCATAAATCCTTTGTCTCAGATATTCTTCCAGTACATGGGTGGAATCCTTTGCCTGATCCCGCTGATTTTCTGCCAGATAGCTCAGCAGGATCTCCGCTCTCTTTTTTACATTTCCGGCTTCTGCCAGCGCATCCGTCAGCCCGGCTCCATATTCATTTTTATCTATCTCCAGGTCCTGATTGACAACTTCCTGAATCGTAAGTCCTGAAGGAAGGATATATTTCCCCGGGAAAAATCTGGCTCCGAAATAATATCTGCCATCCTCAAATTCCCAATCCTTCGCTTTCAGAACCGTTCCGCCAAGCAGCACCTTCACGTCATGCTCGCCAATACCAAAAACGAGGTCTGTACTGTCATCCGGCACCGCTTTAAAATTTGCGGGTGCTCCCTCCTGTACATGAAATTCATAAAAATTTGAAATTCCCATTCTGCGTGGAATGATCTCTTTGTAATCATCTGCATCCAGTGACAAATATGGTTGTACGGGTACCAGTATTTCTTTCTCGTTCATCGTATCAGCTCCTGAATTTTCCTAAGTTTATGCCATTTCCGGTTTGTCCCAGAGTGGCAGTTTCATTCCAATTCCAAGCTTGACTGCGTTGCGGTAAACCATGCCGCCCCATGCGATATCCTCTACCGGCATACCGCCGACGGAATATACGATGATATCCTCATCACGTTCCCGTCCCGGGCGTCTTCCTTCTATAATATCTGTGATATCTACGATGTCCTCAGGTTTGATTTTTCCTTCATGTCTCAGATCCGTAAACTTTGTACCGATGATCTGCATCTGCGGGTAAGTCGGATACGGATATTCTTCCTCCCATGCCTCATACAGTTTGGAGTTATCAACGACAAGTTTACAGTTATTTACCAGAAAATCATCATCAAATCTGGCTGCCGATGGCATACTGATCAGTGCGCCTTTTTTGATCCAGTCTCCGCTGATGTAGGGGAAGGAAGACACATCATCACGGACCGTTGTGGTAAAACTGATGATGTCGCTGTCCCGCACAGCTTCTTCCACCGTCTCACAGATCTGAATGTCTTTGATCTGTGGCAGTTCCTCTTTGATAAAGGAAACAAAGGAATCCAGGGATCTCTGTCCACGCCCTTTGATCTTTACGGTATCAAGCTGCGGGCAAACACTGACGAATGCGGCCAGAGATGTTTTTCCCATAACGCCCGGTCCGATGACAGAAGCAACTTTTGCATCTTTTCTGGCTAAATATTTGGCGCCAACTCCCGGAATTCCACCGGTTCGATAGGCACTTACCAGATTTGCTGACATCAGCGCCAGCGGTGCGCCGGTATCTTTGTCATTCAACATCATCATAAGGATGGAACGCGGAAGTCCTTTTTTCTTGTTCTCCACGTTGGAACCATACCATTTCATACCTGCCATCTGATACTTTCCACCAAGGTATGCCGGCATCGCCATGAAACGTCTGTCATCGGCATTCTGCGGCATTCCCGGAAATTCCGGATGATCCGGGAAGGTGATCATACATCCGTGGGAATTGTGATTCTGACCGCCCATCACATAATCTCCTTTGTAAAGGGTGATCAGCAGGTCTTCCATCACGTCCACACACTGCTTCATGTCTTTTACTCCGGCTTTGATCATATCCGGTTCACTTAAATATAAAAAATCAATTTTTGAGTCCATCTGAGTTTCTCCCTTCTGCATAACTTCTGCTTTTGGTAGGTAAATTTTGTCTGATTCTTTTCAAAACATCTTTTTATTTGCAGATATACACATCCGGGAACAACGCATCAGCTGTCCTTGTTACGAATGAGTATACCATATTTTTTAAATCACTGCATGAAATCTGTCATATCGAAATGCTGAAATATCCAGGGTTGTCGGTTCTTCTCTTGCGACCTCGGATAACAGTTTTCCAACGATCGGTGAGATACCAAATCCATGTCCGGTAAAAGCACACGCTGTGATCAGTCCCGGCACTTCATCAATTGCACCAAGCACCGGCACACCGTCGATGCATACATCTTCGTATCCCGCCCAGGTACGGACAATCTTGGCATCTGCCAGCTTCGGGATATATTTCATAATTCCACGGCAGATACATGGTGCTGTGATACTGGAAGTCATGTTGTGGCCATTGTCCTTATTAACGGTTTCATATCCGGAAGCACCGCCGAATACAAAAGAACCATGATCTGTCTGATGACCGTAAAAATCAGCATCTGCGGTACCAAGCATCTGCGGAAACATCTGCGGCTCTGCCTCTGTCACCAATGCTTCAATCAGATCGTTTGACATTGGAATGTCAATTCCGACAGTTCCAAGAATGGCTCTGCTGGCATAGCCTGCTGCCACGATAATTTTATCTCCCTCAAACACGTTATTTTTTGTCACAACTCTGCGGACTTTTCCTCTCACCATCTGAAGTTCCACAACCTCTTCTCCGGTGTAAAACTGTACGCCGCGTTTTCTGGCTTCGCGATAATATCCCAGGGTTGTCACTAACGGATTGGCATGTCCGTCTGTCGGGCACCAGCTTGCGCCAATGACTTCATCGCTGAGGTAAGGATTGATCTCCCGCACTTCTTTTCCATCGATCATATGTACATCCAGGCCACAGGCAACGGCGCGATTTGTCAATCCCTGCAGGATCTCCATATGATGTGCTGTTTTTCCTAATCGAAGGTTTCCTTCTTTGTGATATTCCACATCGATGCCAAGTTCTTCGGAAAGATGCGGCCATAAATGTTCTACCGCATACATTGCAAGGGGAAGTTCTCTCGGATCACGTCCTGACTGACGGACACCACCGCCGTTTCTGCTGGAACCGCCATTTCCGATACTCTCATCTTTGTCCAGTACAATGACCGATGTTCCTTTTTTTGCCAGCTCATAGGCTGTGGCGCATCCGATCACGCCGCTTCCGATAATGATCACATCCGCTGTCTTACGCATCCTGCTCACCTTCCTTTGCAAAAATCTTCATCTCCAGAGGTCTCATAGGTGCTCTGGATGTGGCCGGCTCCAATACCGCCGGTGATACGCCAAGCTCTCTGGCTACAATCCCTTTTACCAGTTTTGCACAGGTCTGTCCCTGACAA
>Ga0129310_1001965_pt1 | contig 16417 bp, 13 predicted proteins | sample Go1ome_2_FD_94433 | JGI IMG/M metagenome (GOLD analysis project Ga0129310, IMG submission 94433) | Western lowland gorrila individual fecal microbial communities from Wisconsin, USA - Go1022A metagenome | ecosystem: Host-associated > Mammals > Digestive system > Large intestine > Fecal | place...
AGCAGGCAGGAGAGTCGTTTATACCCACAAATGCCGTCCATACGCACAAATGTTGCAGCGAGCGGGTATGAAGCAGGCAGAAGAGCTGCCCATACCCACAAATGTTGCGGCGGGTGGGTATGGAGTAAGCAGGAGAGCCGTTTATACCCACAAATGTTGCAGCGAGAGGGTATGAAGCAGGCAGAAGAGTCGCCCATACCCACAAATGTTGCAGCGAGAGGGTATGAAGCAGGCAGAAGGGCTGTTTATACCCACAAATGTTGCGGCGGGTGGGTATGGAGCAGGCAGAAGAGCCGCCCATACCCACAAATGTTGCGGCGAGAGGGTATGGAGCAGACAGGAGGAGCGCCCATACCCACAAATGTTGCGGCGAGAGGGTACGGAGTAGGCAGGAGGAGCGCCCATACCCACAAATGTTGCAGCGGGCGGGTATGAAGTAGGCAGGAGGAGCGTTTATACCCACATGACGGAAACAGATTGAAAAAAGAAGCACCTAATCATTTTAAAGTCAATACGTTTTAAAACAGAATAGCTTACTACCGCGAAAGCCTTCTTGGTTTAGAAGTCTGGAATCTTCTATAAGTTATAAAAATGCCATTCACCGATTATGTAAATGTACCAGTGAATGGCATTAAGATTAAATATGGATTAAAATATGTACACTTGAAAGCATGTGGTTATAATTGTGCACCGCAGTGGTTACAGAACTTGCCGCCATTTACGGGCTGCCCACAGGCCGGACAGAACTTTGGAGCGGGAGCGGGATTCTGCATAGGAGCCATACCCTGAGCGGGAGCGGGATTCTGCATAGGAGCCATACCCTGAGCGGGAGCAGGGTCCTGAGCAGGAGCTACATTCTGAGCAGGAGCTACATTCTGTACAGGAGCGGTCTGCTGATAGTTGGGAGCGGCATTTGCCATTACCGGCTGAGCATAAGAAGCATTTGCCATTACCGGCTGAGCATAAGAAGCATTTGCCATTGCCGGCTGGACATAAGAAGCATTTGCCATTACCGGCTGAGCATAAGAAGCATTTGCCATTGCCGGCTGGACATTGACTGGTCCTTCTGCTTTTGCCTTGCCAAACAGTTCCCTGAATTTGCTGGAGAGGCCGCAAAGCTTATCATACAGATCATATGTAATCTGGGTGGAAGGAGCAACCTCCATATAGGAAACCATCATTTTTACCATCATGTAGCTATCGATAAATGCGGCTTTGATTACGATTGCAACGAGCATGGCAAGAAGAAATGCTGCGAACAGGTTCCAGTTCAGTGCACGGAAGATTGCCCAAAAAGCAACGAAAGGAATTACCCATGCGGCAATTGTTGCAAGAATAACGACCAGAGTTGTTATAGCTGCATCTTTTAACAGGCGTTTTGCATTTTGAAAATAGATTACAACACCGTCACAGGAAGCTTTGAATGCACCTTCATTCTGGTTGATAAAACAATAACCGAGGCAGCACTCGTCAACATAGCCAAGAGCAATACCGATGAATGTCTGCAGAATACTGGTGATGCTGCTCATGCCCGGGACAGCATCCAACAGCCCGCCGATTTTTCCGACAATTTTCTGGAGCTGGTGAACAGCACCGCTGACCAGTTTGTCAACAACAAAATAAACATTGGCTGCCGCGAAACGGGAAGCAACCATCTGCTTTCCGTATGCAAACTGATCCGCCGGAAGCTGACCTGTTGTAACCGCGGTTGCAATGACTGCAACATGTCCGGCTTTCAACATGTATCCAACGTAGTACATGGCAAGCTTATAGATGCCGCCGACAAGGATGATCCAGATGATCAGCATCACATACATGCCTGCGCCGCCAAAGGCAGAGCCCATCAGCATGAACAGTGCCAGAAGAATAACAGCAGCAACTGTGATGCCAAAGCCGAGAGCAAGCTTCAGCCAGACGAATTTCATTGTTTTCAGATAGATATCTTTGGTTTTCATGAAATAGAAACCCTCCTCATTTTTTTTAGATCAAATGACCTTATACGCCCACATTATAACATGATTATAAGGAAAAGAAAGCAAATTTATATGGAAAAACCGGCAACCTGAGGTTGCTGGTGGCGATATCCGGGGAGGCAGGCTGAGGTAAAAGCAACAGGGGGAAGATAACGGGTTGCATACCATCTGGCTTTCATTTATAATAAGAACAGTGTCAATATGCGTGGAACAGCATATAATTCAGAAAAAACGGAGGAAGACCATGATTGAATTATTAAATGGCGGTGCATATCTGGTGAACGGCAATGAAGTTATCGCGGATACGCCGGAAGCCTTACAGGAGATCAAGAATAAGATCGGAAAAACAGTGACTAAGGAAGAGGCAGCCGGACAGACGATTGCTTACGGTATACTGGAAAATCATAACACATCCGGCAATATGGAAAAGCTGAAGATCAAGTTCGACAAGCTGACATCCCATGATATCACTTTTGTTGGAATCATACAGACAGCAAGGGCTTCAGGACTGAAAAAATTCCCGATTCCTTATGTTTTGACAAACTGCCATAATTCACTCTGCGCAGTTGGCGGAACAATTAATGAAGATGATCACATGTTTGGACTTTCCTGTGCAAAGAGATATGGCGGCGTGTACGTACCGCCTCATCAGGCAGTTATCCATCAGTTTGCACGTGAAATGCTCACGGGCGGTGGCAGAATGATCCTTGGCTCTGACTCCCATACCAGATATGGTGCACTTGGAACCATGGCAATGGGTGAAGGTGGTCCTGAACTTGTAAAACAGCTTTTAAATCAGACTTATGATATTAATATGCCGGGCGTGGTTGGCGTATACCTGACCGGTGAACCGATGAGAGGGGTTGGTCCTCAGGACGTGGCACTCGCGATCATTGGTGCTGTTTTTGCAAATGGCTATGTTAAAAATAAAGTGATGGAATTTGTAGGGCCGGGCGTATCAAAGCTTACGCCTGACTTCCGTATCGGTATCGATGTCATGACGACGGAAACCACCTGCCTTTCCTCCATCTGGAGAACGGATGAGCAGGTAAAAGAGTTCTATGACATTCATGGACGTGTGGAAGAATATAAGGAACTGAATCCGGGTGAGGTGGCTTACTATGATGGCATGATCATGGTAGATCTTAGTACGATCAAACCGATGATCGCCATGCCGTTCCATCCGAGCAACGTATATACGATTGAGGAACTGAATGCAAATCTGGATGATATTCTGAACGATGTGGAAAAACGTGCAGCTGTCAGTCTTGACGGTGCTGTGGACTTCACACTGAAGAATAAAGTGAAAAATGGAAAATTCATGGTGGATCAGGGTATTATTGCAGGGTGTGCAGGCGGTGGATTTGAGAATATCTGCGCGGCTGCTGATATCATGAAAGGCAGCAATATCGGAAATGATGAATTTACCCTGAGCGTATATCCGGCATCCATGCCGATCTATATGGAACTGATTAAAAACGGATGTGCGGCAACACTGATGGAAACAGGTGCAGTACTGAAAACCGCGTTCTGTGGACCATGCTTTGGTGCGGGTGATACACCGGCAAATAATGCGTTCAGTATCCGTCATTCCACAAGAAACTTCCCGAACAGAGAAGGTTCCAAACTGCAGAACGGACAGATTTCATCTGTAGCCCTGATGGATGCCCGTTCCATTGCGGCAACTGCAGCAAACAAAGGTGTGCTGACAGCAGCAACGGATGTACCGGCAGAGATCGGAAAATATAAATATCATTTTGATGCCAATATCTATGCAAACCGTGTATTTGACTCTAAGGGAGTTGCAGATGAAAGTGTTGAGATCAAGTTTGGACCCAATATCAAGGACTGGCCGAAGATGGTCGCATTAACGGATAATCTGGTATTAAAGGTTGTATCCGAGATCCATGATCCGGTAACGACAACGGACGAACTGATTCCTTCGGGAGAGACCTCATCCTATCGTTCAAACCCGCTTGGACTGGCTGAATTTACACTTTCCAGAAAAGATCCTGCTTATGTAGGACTTGCCAAAGAAGTTCAGAAAGCAGAAAAGGCAAGAGAAGCGATGATAGCCGGAGAAGCAGGTGAAAAACCCTGCCAGGTACTGCCGGAAATTCATGCGGTAATGGACCGTATCAAAGCGCAGTTCCCGGATGTAAAGCATGATAATTTCGGAATCGGATCCACGATCTTTGCAGTAAAACCGGGAGACGGATCTGCAAGAGAGCAGGCGGCAAGCTGCCAGAAAGTACTCGGCGGATGGGCCAATATTGCAAATGAATACGCTACCAAGCGTTACAGAAGCAATCTGATCAACTGGGGCATGCTTCCATTCCTGATTGAGAAAGGAGAACTTCCTTTTAAAAATCATGACTATATCTTTGTTCCGGGAATCCGCAAGGCAGTTGAGGAAAAAGTACCTGAGATTAAGGCATATGCAGTCAAAGAGGATGGCTTGAAGGAATTTACCTTAACGCTGGGAGAACTTACCGATGAGGAACGTCAGATCATCTTAAAAGGATGTCTGATCAATTATAACCGTGTAGATAACTAAATATTTTAAAGGATTCCCCCGATATAGATAGTACAGGAACTTCATGACGGCCGCATGAAGGAACTGAATATTACCTATATAGGGGGAAAATTTTTGCGAATCAATTCCAGTTACATAGGAATGGAATCCGCCAGAAGGCAGACTTCTGTCACAGCAGTGTCAACGGACACTGCAGCACAGGGAAGTGTAGAGAATAAGCAGGGAATATTTGGAAATCTCCTGTCAGGATGGGCAGGCAGGGATACGCAGTATGATATGGGTGAAGATACCATGACCGGTCTGCGTTATGCCAGATCTGACAATTATAGCATTAAAGAAGTCCATGATACAGGCAATGCCGAAAAAATACAGCGTATCAGAGCGGAGTGCATTATGTATCTGTTTCAGCTTCTGTTTGCCAATCGCAGACATGGAGGGATGACTGAGGAGGGTGTAATCTATGGGGCAGAGACTTCCGCAGACTTTGTAAGTGACACATATTCCGTAGGCAGTGCGTCTTCTGCGGGCAGCAGAAGCATAAAATATTTTCATGGGGAATCTGAGGTTACGGCATTTTCCACGAGAGGCAAGGTAATAACGGCGGATGGTAAGGAAATTGATTTTGGACTGGATTTGAAAATGTCCAGAAGCTTTGCGCAGTATTATGAAGAAAACTATCAGATGCCGCAGCCGGATTTGTGTGATCCACTGGTAATCAATTTAAAATCGGACATGGCAAATCTTTCAGATCAGAAATTTTTGTTCGATCTGGATCAGGATGGTGTGTTGGATCGTATTTCAAGTCTGGAAAGTGGGAGTGGTTATCTTGCACTTGACAAAAACGGAGATGGAAGGATCAACGATGGATCGGAATTGTTTGGGACTTCCACCGGAAACGGATTTTATGAGCTGGCAGCTTATGATGATGACAAGGATGGCTGGATCGATGAGGATGATGAGATTTTTGACAAGCTTTTGATCTGGACGAAGGATGAGAAGGGAAATGATGTGCTGTATCATTTAAAAGAAGCCGGTGTCGGAGCCATCTGTTTAAGCAATGTCTCAACGGAATTTTCGTTGAAAAGCATGAAGGACGGACAGGATAATGGCGTAATCAGAAATACAGGCATTTTTCTGTATGAGGACGGCGGTGTCGGAACTGTACAGCATATTGATGTTGCAAAATAAAACAGAACCTGCATACGCGCATGAACAAGTACTTACCTGCATAGAATAGTGCAGGGGCGTAAGATGGATAATGTGAGTGTGCGCAAGATCAGAATAAGAACACAACAAAAGGCGACAATGAAAAGGAGAACATTCCATATCCTTTGCATAGTCGTTTTTTGTATGCTTGTAATACCACTTCTTCTTTCATTTACAGTAAAAAGAGAAGGTGCACTAAAGGATAAAAGTGCGGGCAGCGGGAACAATCAGGCAGACATGGAATACGAGGTGATAAGTGACAGACCATCCGGTACATTACATATACCGATGGAGGAGTATCTGATCAGTATGCTGGCACAGGTCATGGGACCGGATCAGCCAAGGGAAGCGATGCAGGCGTTGACTGTACTTTTGCGGACGCAGGTGATCTATGAATCGGAGCATTCCGGCGGATGCTTTGTCCGGAACGTGAAACTGTTAACAGAATGGGAGAAAGAATGGGGCATACAGGCGGAGAATTACCTTGAGATCTATGGAAATGCCGTTGCGGATACGGCAGGAATTGTAATGACCTGGAATGGGGAAATCATGGAAACGGCATATCATCTGGTAAGTGCAGGATGCACCAGAAATGCATCTGAGACATTGGGGCAAAGCCTTCCGTATACAGTATCGGTCAACTGTGAGAGTGACCTGATGGCACCACAGTACCGGAGTACCGTTTCTTTTTCAAAGAAAGATTTTTTTGAAAAACTGCGTATGCTGACAGGAAACAGGGAACTGACATCTGCTGAACTTATAATAGAGCAGCGTGATACAGCCGGTTATGTGACAGTTATGACAATCAGACCGAAAGAAGCGGATGCAGTGCAGATCGGCGGAGAAACCTTCCGGGATGCACTGGGTCTTCCTTCGTCAAATTTTACGATGGAAGAAGATGAGGATACGGTTTCCTTTGTCTGCAAGGGTGTTGGACACGGATTCGGCATGAGTATATACACGGCATGTGAAATGGCCAAAAAAGGAAATAAATTTATGGAGATTTTGCAACATTTTTATCCGGAAGCAGTCTTTATGAGAATTGCATGAATATTTAGCGTAAGAGCGGAAACACTAACCCTGAACAGTTTTATATAAGAAAATTGCCGCCCGGAAAAACGGAGCGGGTATTTTAAGATTCTAGGGGGTAGTGTATATGGAAATCAGAGGCGGAAACCATTTTTCCGGAAATAACAAGGATAAGAAAAAAGCAGGGAAACGGGGACTGGGAAGAGAAAAAATCGTTATGCTGGTGACATCCGTAACAGTATTGACGGTGCTTACAGTTACCGGAATCTGCGTTGGACAAAAAAAAGACGAAAAACTGGAACAGCAGAGAATTGACTTTTCATCCATTGGCGGTAAAGAGGAAGATCAGTCGGATTCCGGAATGAAAACCACGGACAGTGCTGACGGCTTTGTGGAACATGATGACCTGGATGTGGACCCTGAATTGTATCGGCAGTACAAGGAGGCAAATTCAGGGGATGTACAGAATCCTGATCTGAGCGGGAATGCCGGGACGGAGGTGACACCGGAGCCTGAGAATGAAGAGGCTGTAGAAAACGGTCAAAAAGAAGAGGATGATTCAAAAGACAGTGCACCATCCATGAGCAGTATGACGGTAGCACAGATTATTGAGGAGAAAAAGGATGCATTAATTTTTGATGCGGATCAGTCTCTGGCATGGCCGGTTGTCGGAAATGTGATTGTCAATTACAGTATGGATTCTTATGTATATTTTGCAACCCTGGAACAATATCGCTATAGCGATGCAATCGTAATCGGAGCAACACAGGGAGAACAGATTACTGCTGCGGCCGACGGCGTGGTAACGGATGTTTTTTACAATGAAGAAATCGGAAATGCGGTTACGGTAGCGCTTGGCAGCGGCTATGAAATGACGTATGGACAGCTGGATGATGTGCAGGTGGCAGCAGGTGATACTGTCAGCAGGGGGGAACTGCTCGGGGTGGTTGCGGCACCGACAAAGTATTACAGTGTGGAGGGACCGAATGTCTATTTTAAGATGACAAAGGATCATGAGCCGGTAAATCCGCTTACACTGCTGCAGTAATGATCCGGGACAGGCGCATATCCGGGTGTGCAGCATAGATTAAAGTATAGGGCAGGAGAAAATAAGTAATCGATCTCATACTTTTTTCATTCTCTTCTGTTAATATACTTTTTTCATCGATTGCTTCCTATAGATCACGTGCATGGATTTCATGCACGTTTACATATGCTTTACCTGCAGGCCGGAACGTGGTATCATCTAAAGGACAGGTGAAATCGTATTGGCGGAGGTTTTTTGTGAGAAAAAGACGATGGTATGCGGTGATTTTGTGCCTTGTGCTGTTGTGCGGATGCGGAAGTAAAAGTACCGGGGATTATGCGGAAAAAAAGGTACAGGAGCAGGATAACGGATATACGGGAATGGCAGGAACGAAGCCGGAATTAAATTATGAAGCAGAGGCAATGAAACAGCGGGTACTGACAGATCAGGTGGGTTATGATGCGGACAGTACAAAAGTTGTGCTATTCCTTGGAGATAAACTGGGCAGTTCTTTTCATGTGATAGATGCTCAAAGTGGTAATATGGTATATACGGGTGAAATTGAATATAGCGGTACAGACCCGGAAAGCGGCGAGAAAGTCAGCTATGGTATTTTCAGCGGTCTTGTAGAAGAGGGAGACTATTATGTTCAGACACCGGTGATAGGGGAATCTTATTTTTTCTCTATTTCGGACAGCCTGTATATGGATATTTTCAGAAATGCCTGTTTGCAATATGAGACCTTGTGGAGCGACCGGAAGCCTTGTCTGGCGGAGGAGATTCCGGAAGATGCCGAGACGATCAGCAATCTGTTAATTGCGTTTGAGTATTATACCGGAATTTTTGAAGATGATCTGGGAATAGCCGAGAGTGGTAATCAGATTCCGGATCTTCTGGATATGATCAGAAAAAGAGTGGATGCAGTCAGGCAACTGGATCCGCAGGAACTTACTTATGAACAGCTTGCATGCTACACAGGAATTTTAGCGCAGTTTGCACAGGATTATAAGAACTTTGATGCAGTCTATGCACAGGACTGTCTGGCTAAGGCACAGGATGCATTTCGCATTCTTGAGCGTCTGGATATAAACGATCAGGATGTAAGCTACTTTTTTTATGCACTGGCGCAGATGTACCGGGCTACGGGGAATACGAATTATCACACAAAAATAAAAGTACTGTTGAACCAGGGAACGATACAGGGAGAGATGTCCTTCTTTGGAAATGTGGCATATATGTCATGCAAATATAAGGTTGACGTGGACTTGTGTAATCGGATTATGACAGAACTGCTGGAGGAGGCGGAGGAAATATCGCAGATCTCGTCCAAGAGCGTTTATCTGGTATGCGCACAGGATCTACAGGTAATCAGTGAAAATATGACAAAACTGTCATTAGTAAACTATGTGATTACCAATCATGAGTATGTAACCGTGCAGGAAAATCATATGCATTACCTGCTTGGAAGAAATGCGGGGGGTATAAGCTACATCTCAGGAACCGGACAGGAGAGTGCACAGGCCGGGCAGTGTATCAGTAATAACGGATATCAGAATTCCGCGCTGATTTTTATGATGAGTGAGATTATCAAAGAAGAGGCGGAATCATGATGATAGGCAGATTGGAGGAAATGATGAAAATTGTTGTATTAGCAGGAGGAATCAGTACGGAAAGAGATGTGTCCTTAATATCGGGCAGCCAGATTTATAAGGCACTAAAGGAACGGCATGAGGTGATTTTACTGGATTCCTACCTTGGATATGAGGGTGATGATTATGAGCAGGTATTTTCCATGGATAAAGACTGGGCACAGGGAATTGCCGCAATTCCGCAGGTGGATCCCGATCTGTCTTTAGTCCGTGCAAAAAGAAAGGATAATCCAAACATATTTTTTGGACCGCATGTGCTTGATATCTGTAAAATGGCGGATATCGTGTTCCTTGCGATGCATGGAGAAAACGGCGAGAACGGAAAACTGCAGGCAGCGTTTGACCTTTTTGATATACCATACACGGGAACGGACTATCTGAGCAGTGCCATAGCTATGAATAAGGCATTGACAAAAGAAAAATTTGTATATTACCATATCCCGACTCCGGGCTGTACGATTGTACATAATAAAGAAGCGGATCCGAAGGTGAATTATCCGTGCGTGGTGAAGATCTGCAGCGGTGGATCAAGCGTAGGAGTCTATATTGTAAATGATGAGACCGAATATCGTGTTGCAATGCAAAAGGCAAGGAGCTATGACGCGGAGATCCTGGTAGAAGAATATATTAAAGGACGCGAATTTACCGTATGTGTTATCGATGGTCAGGCACTTCCGGTTGTTGAGATTGCTCCTAAAGAGGGATTTTACGATTATAAGAATAAATATCAGGCAGGAAGCACCGTGGAAACCTGTCCGGCACCGCTTAGTCCGGAGAAAACGCAGGAAATTCAGGACATTGCCGTCCGTGCTTTCTATGCACTTGGATTAAAAACCTATACCCGTTTTGATTTTATGATGGATGAAGAAGGACAGTTTTACTGCCTTGAAGGAAATACGCTTCCGGGCATGACACCGACATCGTTGATCCCGCAGGAAGCCCGTGCGATCGGTGTGGAATTTCCGGAATTATGCGAGTGGATTATACGCGTTTCCATGGAAAAATATCAATAAGCTGAGGAGAGTCGGAGAATGACATTAGCACAGATGGCGGAGGCATGTGACGGAATCCTGCATGAAGAAACCTATAAGGACAGGACAGCACAGGAAGTGACGGGAGTTGTACTGGATTCAAGAAAAGCGGTTCCCGGTTGTGTTTTTATAGCAACGAAGGGAGAACGTGTCGACGGGCATGATTTTATCGACAGTGTATTTGAAAAAGGTGCACTGGGTGTGGTATGTGAAAAGATGCCCATGCAGGCAAAAGGTCCGTTTATTCTGGTAAAGGACAGTTTTCAGGCATTAAAAGATATTGCAGAAGCATATCGAAAGACATTGAAGATTCCGGTTGTCGGGATCACAGGCAGTGTCGGTAAGACCAGTACCAAAGAAATGATTGCATCCGTACTGTCACAGAAATACCGGGTGCTCAAAACGGAAGGCAATTATAACAATGAGGTCGGACTTCCGCTAACAGTACTTCGCATTACACCGGAGCACACGGCAGCGGTATTGGAAATGGGAATCAGTGAATTCGGAGAGATGCACCGTCTTAGTAAGATTGCGAGACCGGACATCTGTGTCATTACCAATATCGGACAGTGTCATCTGGAAAATCTGCATACCAGGGATGGTATCTTACAGGCAAAATCAGAAATCTTTGACTATATGTCCGATCAGGGCACGATCTTCTTAAACGGGGATGATGACAAACTCGAAACGATTACACAGGTGAGGGGAATCACACCTGTATTTTTCGGAAGAGACACCCGGAATTCCGTATATGCGGATGAAATAGAAGACAATGGACTTTTCGGAAGTAATTGTCGGATCCATACGCCGCAGGGCGAGGTATCCGTACAGATTCCGCTTCCCGGAACACACATGATCAATAATGCACTTGCGGCAACGGCAGTCGGACTGAGACTTGGTCTTACACTTCCTGAAATCGCAGCAGGGATCGCAGCGGTAAAACCGGTTGGAGGCAGAAGCAATCTGATCAGGTGCGGGAAACATACCGTGATAGATGACTGTTATAATGCAAATCCGGCATCCATGAAGAGTGCACTTGATCTTTTGCATACGGCAAACACCAGAAGAGTAGCGATTCTCGGTGATATGTTTGAACTTGGAGAGAATGAGGCTGCACTTCATGAAGAAATCGGCAGATATGCATGTGACAGGACGGATGTGCTATTGTGTGTCGGAAATCTTGCAAAGTATATTTATGAGGCAGCAAAAGAAGAACGGAAAAGCAGTGCGGACAACAAAGCAGCTGATGTATCCGGGCTATATTATTATGCAACCAGAAATGAGTTGGAAGAAGATCTTCAGCATGTACTTCAGGATGGAGATACGATTCTTGTCAAGGCATCCCATGGAATGGCACTGGGGCATGTAGTGGAGCTTCTGACAAAGAATGCTATATGAACCTGTCTTTAAACAAATCTGAAAAACCTTAAGAAAGTCTTAAGTTGTGTATATAAGGCGACTATGGTAGAATACTGTCGTATGGACAAGAAAGATTTTTTTCATAAAAATAGAAATACAATTATATGTTTTCTGATAATGCCGATTCTGGCGGCTGTGACAGTGTATGTGGTGTTTAAAGGCAGCGGCATCCCTTTTGATGAACTGGTAGGAAGTATCCGTGATGCTTCACCGGCCTGGATTATCCTGGCAGCTGTATGTATGTTTGGATTTATATATTTTGAGGGGGATGCACTGCGCATTATCGTAAATCACATGGGGTACGGAGTAAAGCGCAGCCATGGATTTATATATTCTGCCGCGGATGTGTACTTTTCAGCAATTACGCCTTCTGCATCCGGAGGACAGCCTGCGAGCGCGTTCTTTATGATGAAGGATAAGATTTCTGCGACAGCGGTGATGGTTGCACTGTTACTCAATCTGGTTATGTATACGCTGGCAGTTGTGACATTGGGAGTTGCCGATTTTTTGATTGCACCACAGCTGTACCTTCAATTCGATATTCTGAGCAGAATTCTGATAGTCTGTGGAATGGTGGCTTTGCTTGGACTCGCAATCCTGTTTTATCTGTTGCTCAGAAAGCAGGCTATTGTCCGGAGAATCATGAAGGTTCTCTCTTCGTTTTTACGAAAGATCCACTGCAGGCGTCTCGCACAGAAACTGGAAAAGAAAACAATGGAAGCCATTGAAGAATATGGTCAGTGCGTAAATCTGATCTTTGACAGCAGAAGCCTGCTGATAAAGGTCTATGTTTTGAATCTGTTGCAGCGCCTGTCACAGATCGGTGTGACGATGATTGCATATATGGCACTGCATGGAGAAAAACGGATTCTGCCGCGGCTGCTTGCAACGCAGATCTATGTTGTTCTGGGATCTAATTTTGTGCCCGTACCCGGAGGTGTCGGGGTAACGGATTATCTGATGTTAAACGGATATATGCAGCTGATGGACAAAACTGCAGCATACCGGCTGGAGATTTTGAGCAGGGGATTATCTTTTTATGTGTGCATATTTGTAAGTCTGATAACAGTGGTTATTGGCTATTTGATTCTAAGGAGAAAAGAGAAATGATAGGGTTTTACGATTATACTGTTATTCTGACGTATTTGTCACTGATTTCGGGAACAACCGGGATTGTATTGTGCCTGAACGGGATCGGGCATCCATATCTTGGGATGTTTTTTTTGCTGTTTTCTGGTTTGTGTGACACATTCGACGGAAAAGTGGCAAGAATGAAAAAAGACCGTACCTCAGAAATGAAACGTTTTGGAATACAGATAGATTCGCTGGCGGATCTGATCGCATTTGGAGTATTGCCGGCATGTATCGGTATGGCGATGTTCAGAAGCCGTGTCCAGTTAAATGTTTTTACCGGACCATGGCTTGGAATACTGCAGAGGTATCCGTTTGCATACAGAGGCATATTGACGGTAATCTCAGTTCTGTATGTTCTGGCGGCAATGATCCGGCTGGCATATTTTAATGTATTGGAAGAGAGCGGGCAAAACTGTGACAGTAAAGGTGAGAAGACCTATACCGGTTTGCCGGTGACCAGCGCGGCACTTATTTTTCCGGCGGTGCTTCTCTTACATACCTCGTTAAAAGCAGATCTTACGGTTATATATTTTGGGGTGATGATCATTGTAGGCATTCTGTTTTTGTCAAAATTTCATATCAAAAAGCCCAAAAACAAAACGATTGCGCTGATGATTATCCTTGGGGTATTGGAATTTGCAGTATTGGCAATTGGATTGTTCTTGTGTAAAAAATAGGGGATAGCAGATGGGGATACTTCACTTTTTATATCATACAACACCGGGAAGAATCGTTCTTAAGGGGTTAACGAGTCCCGGGATATCTAAAATATGCGGTAAATTTTTAGATTCTGATTTATCGCATTTTCTGATTGATCCATTCATTTCCAAAAATAAAATTGACAGATCGGAATATCAGATGGACCATGTCCGAAGCTTTAATGATTTTTTTTCAAGAAAGATCATGCCCGGACGGCGGCCGATTGATGAGAATCCGAAGCATATGATCGCACCGTGTGACGGACTGCTTTCGGTTTACAGAATCAGTGATCAGACTGTACTTCCCGTAAAACAGAGCAGTTATTCCGTTGTGTCATTATTGCGAAACAGGAAGCTTGCGAAGAAGTATCTGAATGGATATTGCTTTGTATTCAGGTTGTGTGTGGATCATTACCATCGTTACTGCTATGTGGATTCCGGCAGAAAAAGTAAAAATGTACGGATACCGGGCGTGCTCCATACCGTCAGACCGGTTGCACTGGAGAAATACCCTGTGTTTGCTGAAAACAGCAGAGAATATACGCTAATCAAAACGCCTTTTTTCGGAACGGTTGTACAAATGGAGGTTGGCGCCATGCTGGTTGGAAGAATCGTTAATTTTGAACAGGAAGCGGTTGTAACACGGGGCAAAGAGAAGGGGATGTTCCAGTACGGAGGATCTACAATTATTGTGCTGACAGGTGGGAACAGGGTCAGTGTTCGAGAAGATCTGCTGAAGAATTCGGAGCTTGGAATGGAAACTTCGGTAAAAATGGGAGAAATGATAGGGTATGCGCAGGAAAATTGAAAAGCTGATACCGCAGTATGCCGTTTTACCGTTGGTTCTTGCGGTGGTTATCAATACGGCTGTTTATGAAGGAACGGCATTGTTAAAAGAGCATCTGACATTTTATTCTCTGGCACTTGCGATTGACGAAAAACTGCCTTTTGTTGCGCCATTTATTGTTTTTTATCTGTTGGCATTTGCGCAGTGGATCATCAGTTATGTGCTGATCGCAAGAGAAGGCAGGGAGTTTTGCTATCATTTTGTATATGGGGATGTCATTGCAAAAATCTTCTGTCTGTTTTTCTTCTTATTTTTTCCGACAACATTGGAACGTCCGGAAATTACGGGAAACGGAATATTTGAGCAGTTAGTAAAGACAATCTACTATGTGGACGAACCGATGAATCTGTTTCCGTCCATTCATTGTCTGGAAAGCTGGTGCTGTGTGCGTGCGGCATTTGGTATGAAGAAAACACCCCGGTGGTATCGGACCGCCACGGTTGTTATGTCCCTGGGAGTATTTGCATCCACCATCCTGATCAAGCAGCATGTAATTCTGGATGTATTTGGCGGTATTGCGGTGTATGAGGCCGGCTATTTTATTGCAGGAAAAATCAGAAGCGGACAGTTGAAACGGAGAAGTGATTTATGAGGGGATATAGGACAAAACGTGGGTTATAGGACAAAACGTGGGTTATAGGACAAAACGTGTTGATGAAAAACAATAAAGGACTCTGGTTGTACGGCCTTTTACGGATAGATTTTAGATGGCAGTACAATCGGAGCCCTTTTTGAAGTTTAAGATTTGTGTGTATCTGTTTATGACATGCATTCTGTTTCCTGAACGCATCTGATTTTAGGATAGTGATTGATTTTTCATAAGCTTTTCGGTAAGCAGATCACGGGTATACGCACCGACACTGCGTTGCTGTTCTTTTGGCAGATCCTTGATATAAAAAGGTTCACAGTATTCGATCGTTACATGCGTTTTTTTGATTTTTGGGAAATGGCTTTCAAAAATATCAGCCGAATTTGTAATGGCGATCGGGACAATTGCACAACCGGTCTTTTGAGCGATCTTGAAACTGCCCTCGTGGAATTCCATTAGGGGAAGCTCGGACTGAGCTTTGTTCCGTGTGCCTTCCGGAAAGATGCAGATGGAGATTCCCGCTTTGATCTTGTCGATACAGGTCAGAATGGTCTTCATTCCGGCTTTCAGATCTTTTCTGTCAAGAAACTGGCAATGCAGAAAAGTCATCCAGATATTTAAGAGAGGAATGTGCTCCATCTCTTTTTTGGCAACATATCCTGTCGGTCTGGGAACGCGTGTGTAGGTTAGAAGAATATCAAAATAACTTCTGTGGTTTGCAATATATAAGACAGGTTCATCTTTTGGAACCAGTTCTTCTCCGATTACGGTTTTTTTGACCCCGGTGAGAAACAGTACCACGCGGAAAGCCCAGTTTACGATGGCAAGGGAACTGCGGGATTTTACATCCGGATTAAATTTTCCGATGATCCATTCAATCAGCATGAGGGGCATGCTGAGGATCAGGAATAAGACAACAAAGATAACAACCAGGATAAAACGAATCATAGGAACCTCTTTTCTGATATTCATATCATTGGTATCTGTGAACATGCAGATAAGTGGAGGTCTGGCATTATGCGATATCCGTTATCTATATGCAGGGCTGACCGAGACTGGGTATGGGAGAACTTATAAGCTGCTGATACCCTGGCAATGGCTGGCATCTGGGTACGGGAAGCGCAAACAACCCCAAAATACCCAATCATACGCAGAACCGAGGGTATGGGAAGCGCAAATCGGTCTCAAATACCCAATCATACGCAGACCTGGGGGTATGGGAAGCGTAAATAGGTCTCAAATACCCAATTGATCGCCAGTTTCTGGGTATGGGAGAACT
>Ga0129310_1001968_pt1 | contig 16393 bp, 10 predicted proteins | sample Go1ome_2_FD_94433 | JGI IMG/M metagenome (GOLD analysis project Ga0129310, IMG submission 94433) | Western lowland gorrila individual fecal microbial communities from Wisconsin, USA - Go1022A metagenome | ecosystem: Host-associated > Mammals > Digestive system > Large intestine > Fecal | place...
GAGAGTTCTCCGCTTCCCCTTCGGCGCTGTCCCCAGACATGGCAGGAAATCCATTCCCAGCCCCGGACAGTCTCTCCCGAATCCATCAACCGATGGTATGCAGTTGTCTGCAAAAGCTGGTGCCGCGATGCCGCCGCGCCCTTGCTAAGTTCATACTAACACAGGCTGCATTGTCAGTCAATAGATAAAAGATGTTTAAAATTTAACGATAATTTCCATGACCTGAGCATCTTAGCAGGATGGTTTTTATCTCATAGGGCTTAATGGTGAACCTTACCTGGCCCTTTTCCACAGCCAATGCCTGCTCAATCTCCTCCAGCATACTGCACTCATACGCCTCTGCAGCCCCCAGACCGGACCGCAGGATTACTTTGGTCCTCCGGTTAAAGCATTCATACAGCCTGAGGATGATTCCCTCCCCATCCTCCTCCTTTTTTACGGCTTCGATTATGACATTGGGACAGTCGGTTGAAAAAAAGGAAAAGACCGGGTCCAGGAATCCGCCGCCCTGTTCCTTTCTCACCACTGCCGGAGGGTTATTCATCTGATACGCCATATGAACGCTTCCCGCTTCCTTCCAGCTCCCCTTATGCGGGTAGATGGAATATGTGAATTCATGATATTCCTGGTCAGCCTGTGGATTGGGGAAGGTCCCTGACTTTAACATGGACAGCCCCACAACCGAATCCCTGACGCTGCAGCCATACTTGCAGTCATTGATGAAGCTTACCCCGTAATCATCTTCTCCCAGGTCCAGCCACTTGTGGACGCACACCTCAAACCTGGCAAAGTCCCAGGAAGTATTGGCATGGGTGGGTCTTTTGACATTTCCGTACTGGATATCAAATACGGCTTCGCTGGTATGGATATCCAGAGGGAATAAGGTCTTAAGGAAAATCTGGTGTTCCTTCCACTCTATCTGGTTCCTGATGTCAATCCTGGGTATATCATGATACAGATATATGGACTGTTTAATCGTGGAATCAAGATATCTGCGTGTTACGGTGACGCAGGCCCGCACAGGCCCATGTTCAGTGACCTCGATACATTCCACCTGATCCACTTCCCAGGATTTCTCTTCATAGTAATTGTTAATATCCCAGGCATCATACTTATGGGGACGGTCTTCATAACTCATGATTACGTTGCCTGATTTTCCCGGCATAAGCAGTTCCCGGCCAGCCGTTTTATCAAGGATACCTGCAAACTGCCCCTTAGAGTTAAGCCTGATTGAAAAATACCGGTTCTCCAAATGGTGTTCTGATACGGAAAACATGGGATTCCCTTTGCTCCCATCCCCCACCTCTGATTCCCCAAGTCCATAGGTTTTATATCCACGCTCCGGCAGACCGGATGCAGTGAAGATATAGGTGCATTCCCCTGACTTCTGGACACTCACCTTTCTCTCCCCGTCATAAACCACGGGCCAGCCGCCTTCATAATAAAATTCCACTACTTCAGCTTTAACTTCCGGCCCGAAGTTATATACGGCCAGCGCCCCCTCCGGCGCGTCTATGGCTGATACCAGGCGCTTAAGGGAGGCTTCCATGAGACGGCTGTCCTCTGCAAGAAGTTTTTCGTATTCCTCTTTTGAGTCATCGTATACTTCCTTGATGGATGAGCCTGGAAGGATGTCGTGGAACTGGTTCCTTAAAACAGCTTCCCAGACAGAATCAAGTTCTTCCCTGGGATAGGCGGCTCCAGATATAAGCCCGTCGCACACGGCCAGGAACTCCGTGTCCTGGGTGGCAAATTCCGCCTTCCTGTTATACCGTTTATTCCTTGCCATGGAAGTATAGGTCCCCCTATGGTATTCCAGGTATAGCTCCCCTGTCCATTTTGGAAGCCATGGACTGTCCGACACATGTTCCTCTAATGTCTCAAAGAAATGTCTGGCCGTGCTCATGACCGTGGCGTGACAGCCCGGTATCCCCTTAGAAATCCGTCTCTGGTTCTCCAGCATCTGGCTGGTTGCCCCGCCTCCCCCGTCCCCGTACCCAAAACACATAAGTACTTCTTTGTTCAGGTACTTGGGATTATACCGCTCCCATCCCCCTTTTACCTGGGAAGGGCACAGGAACCCGTTATAGGTGGTATAATGGCTGTTCTCATTCCCGTCTTCCCTGCCTCCTGTATGATAATCCCTGGTTGGTGAAAAATGGGTGAGTATGGCCGTTCCGTCAATGCCCTCCCACATGAACGTGTCGTAGGGCATCTTGTTAAATTCATTCCAGCTAAGCTTGGTTGTCATGAAATACCGGATTTTGCATTTCTTCATGATCTGGGGAAGGGCTGCGGAGTACCCGAACACATCGGGCAGCCATAAAATCACATTCTCTGTCCCGAATTCCCTCCTAAAAAAACGGGTTCCATACAGGAACTGGCGGATCAGGGACTCGCCGGAAGCCAGGTTGCAGTCGGCTTCCACAAACATGCCGCCTTCTGTCTCCCACCGCCCTTCCCGCACCCGTCTTTTTATTTCCTCATAGACTTCCGGTGCTTCCTCTTTTACATACTGGTATAACTGTGGCTGGCTGGACATGAATATGAATTCCGGGTACCTGCGCATCAGTTCCAGTGCCGTGGAAAAGCTGCGCACTGCCTTATCCCTGGTGACTTTAAGCGTCCACTGCCAGGCACAGTCAATGTGGGTATGCCCCACGCAATATGTATGCACCTCTGTTTGACCGCACTGTTTTTCATATAAATCTTTCCTCAGGCGGTCATGGGCCACGGCAAGGCTGGCATAGAATGCATCCGAGCCCTCCTTCCTCAAATCCAACAGGTTAAGGGAATCATTCAGGCTTTTGATTACCGCCATATATTCACGGTCCGGTTCATCCAGCAACAGGGCCGTGTCATAGGGGACCTTCAGGTCATAGTAATATGACTCCACCTTCCGGTCCAGGACCTTAAGCCTTGAATCCAGCTTTAAATAAAAGTTCCGGTCCCCGGTAAATGCGGACAGTACGATGTGGTGCCGCTCCCCGCCCCGGGCCTGCTCTGAAAGGATGGTCTCCCTGTGGTTCACATCAAACCCCTGTTTTAACCGTCCATCCACAAAGACTGAGAACTGGGGATTAACCGCATCCCACTGGCCCTCCCTGCCTGTCATCACCTCATAGGCAACACACCTGCCGTCCCATTCATCCGGTATTGTAATAAAGGTTTCAAACCAAAAATATTCCTGGTTCCCGCCCCAGATTTCTTCTTTGTGAAGCTCTTCCCAGTCCGATGTATCAATCTGACTGATATCACAAAACCGCTCACAGGTCTTTTTTATTTTATAGGAATCTATCTTGACCTCATACGGATATACCAGTGCCTCCACATCCTTTATGAGCCTGCCAATCCTCTCCTTAATAAAAATCATATCTTCTCCTTATTCTGATGGGTTCCTGCTTTTATGCTTAAAGTAAATTTTACGGAAATATTCATAGTTTGAATATCCAACCATCTGCGCCACCTGGTATAATTTAAATTTGCCGCTGGCAATCAGTGCCTCCGCCTGTTCCAGACGTATGGCTGTCTGGTATTCTTTGACTCCCATGCCCATATTCTTCTTAAATAACGTTCCCAGGTAATTAGGCGATATATAGAACTGTTCCGCCAGTTCGTTAAGCGTGATTTCTTCCGTATAATTCCGGCTGATATATTTGGCCGCTGCCTTACACAGATGGGCATTCCTGCTGTTTGCGTTATTGGATGCCAGAAGTTCAGACTTGACAAAGGAAATGACTGCTTCTTTTACGGATTCACAATCCCCTTCCCTGATTGACTGGTATAAATTGCAGATTTCCTGGGAGGAAATGCTGTTTTGCAGGAAAATAAGGCTGAGATTATAAAGAAGACGTTTCATCATACGCCACCTGTGTTCCGGCTCCGTGTCATCCACCTTTACCATCCAGTTTTTCAGGCTCCACAGCACAATCTGCTGGTCCCTGTCCTCTATGGCTGCCTTCAGCACGGCGTCATTGCCGAGTTTAAAGTAAAGCATCTGCACCGGATCCGGCATGTCCAGGCGGAACAGCCTGTCAAGGGAGGAATCATACGCCTTTTTTACCATCTGGAAATCCCTGTATACATTGCTTTTCGCGCTGATCAAATGTTCGCCCGTATCCCGTCTCAGTTTCCGCTTCATACTTTCCGTCAGGTTATCCGCCACTTCCTCGTCATACCCGGAAAATACAAAGGAATAAGAAAAAAGATTCTTAATCAGATAAATCCCCTTGTTATGGTGTTCCCGGAATTCCACCACCATCTGCCTTAGATACTCAATGGTCCGCACATCCTCCGACCTGGGCATGTGCTCAGATATGGTGGATTCCAGGGCAACCGAGACCACCATGAACGGGTTTCCTTTTTCCCGCTCCACAAATTCAGAATACAGGGTCATCAGCCTCTCATATCCCGTCTCATTCCCGCTCATTATATGGTTATATACCGCGTCCTTAAACACCTGCACACCGGCCTGAACCAGCCCGGTAGCCGCCTGTTTTTCCTTTTCCCTCTCCCGCCGCTCATCCAGCCGGTTCTTAATCCTGGTAAATACCTCTATAATCTGTTCCGGCGCAGAAGGCTTAAGCACATAATCCACGGCCCCCAGCCTAAGGGATGATTGGGCCAGCTCAAAATCATCGTATCCGCTTAAAAATACCACCTCCAAATCCTTGAGGCCCGCTTCCCGCAGCTTCTTTACCAGGGATATCCCATCCTGCATGGGCATCTTTATGTCCGTGAGGATGGCATCCGGAGGATTCTCAAGCAGTGCTTCCAGCGCATCTCTTCCATTCGTAAAAGCTCCGGCTATCTGAAAACCGATTTTATCCCATTCAATGGCATTCTGAAGCCCATCCAGAATCCAGTCTTCATCATCTACCAATGCAAGTTTGTAAAGCATGTCCATCCTCCTTTTTACATTTCTATATCTGCTGTCCGGGAACATTATTCAGTATTTTCACTTCTATGGTGGTGCCTACCTTCTCCTTTGACTGTATGGTAAGCCCGCATCCGCTGCCGTAATACAAGGAAATCCGTTTCATCACATTTTTTATGCCATGCCCCACATCGGACTGCATGTCACATATACGCGTCACTAATTCCTCCGGCATACCGCACCCGTCATCCGTAATGGTAAAATAAATGTACTCCTCCTCCATATAGACCTTGAGCCATATCTGCCCTGCCCCTCCCCTGAAATCAAAGCCGTGGAGGATGGAATTTTCCACCAACGGCTGGAGCAGGAGTTTTATCATGCGGTAATCCAGCGCAGCCTCGTCTATATCAGATGAGAACAGGATTTTTCCTTTGCAGCGTATGTTCTGGATATCCAGATAGCATTTCAGGTGGTTCAGTTCGTCCCTGACCATATATATGTTCTTGCCTTTGTTAAGGCTAAGCCTTAAGAAGCTCCCCAGAAGTACCACCATGTTGCTGATTTCCTTCTGTTTCATGCTCAGCGCCATCCAGTTGATTGCTTCCAGCGTATTATACAGGAAATGTGGGTTAATCTGCGCCTGAAGGATTTCCAGTTCCTTTTTCTGTTTCAGCTTTTCCTGTTTAAGGAGGCTCTCTATGAGCTTGTGTATCTCTTCCGTCATATGGTTGAACTGTGTGCACAGCACATCAATCTCATATATCCTGCTGGAACTATTTATCCTGCAGAATTTCCCTCCTTTAAAATCCATCACCTCACGGGACAGGCTCAGTATGGGCTTTGATATCTTATAAGCCAGTAATCCGCTGATAAGGCCAAACAGCGCCATGAACAGAAGGGAACAGAAGAAAACCACCTTCTGTGTCTGCCTGATGGGGGCTACCACCCTGTCATAATCAGTGATTGCCAGCACATAAAGGTCCCTTCCCTGCAGTTTACGCCTGCTCACGATTTTATGTCCCTCTTCAACCGTAAGTTCCGTATGGCCGGATGACAGTTCTCCATAGACACCATACGCTGTCCCGCTTAGGTCCATCCCAAGGATATCCCTCACGGTCCCGCTGAGTACCGTGCCGTTCCCATCCACAAGAAGGATATCGGAACCTTCCTCCTGGCGGTAGCTTTCCATCTGTTTATAAAACATATCCTCATTCAGGTTAATCACCAGATGTCCGATTGCATCCCCATAATACATACCGGAATAAATGCGCTGCACATAGGACGTGATATACGGAATATACGGCTGGACCGGCAAATCGTTCTTCCTGGTGGGAACCCATCCCTCGGACAGGTCCCGTATGCCGTCCAGCCCGCTGCCCGTCACATAATGCCCATAATCGTACACCCCGTTTATCTTGGTTGTCTTAAGCCCCTCATCGTCCAGCAGGATGTTAACGGATATGATGTCACCCAGGGAATATGCAACGGAAGACAGGTTCTGGTTCATGTTATTCTGGAACACCATCTGCTCGTAGGAATTCTTATTCTTTTTGTAGTTAAGGATATTATTGATAATACTGTAATTGTTCACCGTTGACCTGGACAAAAGTTCAATGGACTGCATGGACTGCTCCAGCGTATCGCTGATATATACTAACATCTGGTACTGTTTTACCTTAAACTGCTGCTCCAGCACCTTTTTATAACTGCTCTGGCTGAAAAAGGAATTCAAAGAAAAAAAAGCAGCCATGATCAGACAGTTGCTTATAACCCATAACCTGTTAATAGAAATTTTAAATGGCTGTCCCTTTATGGCATATCCCTTCATGGCGTACTCCCCTTCAGATCACACGGCATGTCTACGCTGCAGCGCCCTATCCTTTTGTATTAGAAGGTGCTGCAGCCCAGACTGCAACACCTTCCAAAAGTATATCATATTATGGAATCCCCCACTACCTGCCGGATTTTATTTGGCGTTATTCACGGATTCCAGTATTGTCTTATAGGCAGCGGCCCCTGCCTCCTCCGGTGTTTTCTGTCCATATCCGGTTGCATACTGCTCGTCCATTATGGTATTCTCAATCACCGCGCTTCCAGGAACAAGCCACTCATAATCAATCCTCTGCGTATTTTCAATCAGGAGGTTAACGCCATCCACCACAAGGAGGGCATCTCCCTCCAGTAAAGGTGCAATTGTTTCACGGACAGAATCAGGCGCCGGAACCCCGCGTACCGTCATAAGTATCTTAGCCGCATCTTTATCATTGATAAGGAAATCAATTAATGTGGCTGCTTCCTCGGGATGCTTGGAGCTTTTGCCAAGGGTCCATGGCATGGATGCCAGCATATAGGCTCCTCCGTTCTGTTTGGTTCCTGGAACCAGTGATATTCCCAGTTCTGTCTGGTCGGCCATAGCCGCATGGTCCTGCGGCATTGTTGCAATATGGTTAACCTCACATGCAGCATCACAGCTTAAGAACAGGTTATCCTGCTGGGACTCCTGCCCAACCGTCATGTCCAGCGGCGGGAATACTCCTGTTTCCCTCCACTTATTATACTGCCCATACACATCCCCAAGCGCGGCTGAGAAATCCTGAAGTCCCCCTTCCTCGGTTGCAAACCACTGTCCGGCCTGGCGTACCATTGTCATCGTAAGGAAATAGGAGGGCTCTTTCATGCCATACTTGCCTGTCTTGTCATAAATCTCCTGACATGCCCTCTCAAAGTCATCCCATGACCAGTCATTGGTGGGATATTCTACCCCTGCCTCATCGAATATCTGTTTATTCCAGATAAAGAGAGGTCCGTTCAATCCACTTGGCACACCGTACTGCACACCGTTATACTGGGCCCATGTCAATGCGCTTTCCGGATAATCGTCCAGCTTCAGCTGGTTCCCGATATAAGGCGTCAGGTCACCCAGCTTATCATTGGCCGCCAGACTTGCAAAATATACGTTGTTGTCCAGCTGGTACACATCCGGTTCCGTGCCGGAAGAAATCTGGGTCATCAGCTTGTCGTGATAACCGTCAAATCCCTGGTATTCCGCGGTCACCTTAATGTCAGGATGTTTTTCCATGAACAGATCCAGCGCCTTTAACGTGGCCTCATGTCTTGCATCACTGCCCCACCAGGATACCCTCAGTTCCACCGGCTCCCCTGAAGCCTCCTTTGTGTCCGCTGCCGTTTTCCCCTGCGTTGCTGCCGTATCCGCGGTGGTGGCCTGTGTGGATGAACCACACGCTGATAATACCATTGCTGCACCGGCTGCCATTGCTGCTACCTGCAGTTTCGACCATTTCTTCATAACCCCAACCTCCATTTTATTTATGTTTGCAAGTTACTTTGTACGTTTTTATTTCATACGGATGAATGGTAAACCGTATCTGCCCGTCTGTGACAGGGAGATCCTCCAGATGGCGCTCCAGCAGGTCTGTCTCCTCACACGAATCCACAGAAAATCCCATCGTCAGGACCACATCATTGACCGTATTGTATGTCTCGAATATCCTGAGCACGATTTCTTCCCCGTCCTCTGATTTCTTCACGGTATCAATGACAATATTATCACAGTTGGTATGGATATAGGAATGTTCATCCCTGGCAGCTTTTCCAGCCTGTACCAGGAGAGGGACATTGGCCTCATATCCGGCCTGAGCCACCCTGCCTTCTTTTATCCCGCCGTCATGGGGATAGAACCAGTAAGAGAAAGTATGGACTCCCTTATCACATGAATCCGATGGGAAATCCGCACTTCTTAGAAGACTCAGCACCATATCGGAATCCTGGATGGTATAACCGTATTTACAGTCATTCATCAGGGCCGCGCCGTGGCTTCCATCCGAGATATCGCCCCATTTATGTCCGCACACCTCGAACCGCGCCTCATCATAGCTGGTGGTGGAATGGTTTGGATGTTCCACATTGCCGAAGGCAATATCATATCTGGCTGTCAGCGTATGTATATCCGCGGGGAATTCCACCCTGAGCATCTTCTGCCTTTCATCCCAGTCCACCCTGGTCCTGAATTCCATAAGCGGTGCATGATGGTACATGATGATATCCTGCTCCACCGAAGAATGATGGACCGACTTCCTGACGGAAAGGACCGTATATAAGTCATTGTGTTCTTTTATGCACTGGCTGGTTCCGGTAAATGGGAACGGGGCCTTGTCCTCCCTCTTTGTGGTTACCTCCCATGCAGACCCCCACTCCACCGGGATGTCTTCCTGAAGCTTAAGGCGGTTGCCCTTCCTTCCATCCTTTAATATCTGGCGTCCCGTTGTCTTATCAAATACAGAGACAAGTTCACCGTCCCCGTCAATCCCTACCTGAAGCCAGTCATTGCTTATCTGCGTGATTCCATTTTCCTGTGTTAACACGGCCTTTGACTGGGCAGCCGGGCCGTCTGTCCTGTGAGTGAGGTAATATACCTTGTACCCCAGGGCCGGCACATCCTCTGCCAGGAAGTCAATGGTGCCGTCCTCTTTCAGGGCCTGCACCGGATATGCTCCTTTTCCGTCCACCACAGCCTCATATCCCCTGCCGTCAATGGATACCACCTGCCTGCGGCTCCAGGACAGGGTATTATATACTGTTACCGCCGCTTCATCCGGCTGGGCCATACATCTGAGGTTCTGCCGGATGCTCTCCTGCCCGATTCCTGCAATCTCCCCATACTCCCGGCCGCACTCCTCATAGACTTCGCGTATACAGGTTCCCGGCAGGATATCATGGAACTGGTTCAATAAAATCTTCTTCCATCCTGCCTCCAGGTCCGCGCCCTGGTAGGTGCCATTTTCCAGATACTGGAATACAGATACGATTTCCGCGTCACGGAATAAAAGCTCGCTCTTACGGTTGTTCTTTTTATTATTGGCGGCAGTGGTATAGGTACCCCTGTGTTTTTCAAAGTACAGTTCCCCTGCCCATACAGGATAATCCTTCTCCTTGTCCAGTTCGTCAAAATACTGTTTTACGGTCCCAACCGTAACCTCAGGCATCATGGGAACCCTGTTAAGCCTTGTTACCGACTCCAGCATTTCCTTTGTGACGCCGCCGCCTCCGTCACCATGTCCATAGAGATAGAGAAGTGGGTCTCCATTTTCCTTGTTCTTAAAATGATCCATGGACTGCCTTACACCAGCTGCGGACAGGTCCCCATTGTACAGCCCCAGCCCACGCTGCGTACACATGGACATCATCCCTGACAGGACCTCCGTGCCGTCCAGCCCTCTCCATTTGAATACGCTGTATGGAAATTCATTGGTCTCGTTCCAGGTCAGCTTTGTGGTAAAGAAATAATCCGTCCCTGCCTTCTTAAGGATCTGGGGCATTGCAGAAGAATATCCGAATACATCGGGCAGGAAGCAGATATTAGAATCGCTCTCCAGTTCCTTCTGGTAGAACCGCTTTCCATACATGATCTGCCGTACAAATGATTCGCCGCTGATCAAGTTGCAGTCCGGCTCCAGGTACATGCTTCCCAGCGTTTCCCAGCGCCCTTCCTTTACCCGTTCTTTTATCTGGGCAAACAACTCCGGGTAGTATTTCTGGGCCATCTCGTAAAGGACCGGCATGCTCTGGCAGAACTTGAAGCTTTCATATTGTTCCATCAGGCGCAGCATGCTGGAAAATGTCCGGCTCACCTTCCTTACTGTTTCCTTTAGGGGCCAGTGCCATGCCACGTCAATATGGGAGTGTCCTGCAAAATACATCTTTACAGGAATCTTAATCTGATCATATCCGGCAATGGCCTTCACATATTCACTGAGGACCTGTTTCACGCTCTCATCAAAGGTATCCTGTTCTGAATAATCCAGTTTCAGCAGGGCCTGGTAAATTACATGCAGGACACGCTGTCTTGTGTACTCCTCACCGCAGCCCACAATAAAGTCAAATCCCGTCTTAACTTCAAAATAGAAATCCCATGCCGGCCTGTTAATGGCGGCAATCTCTGACTGGGTTATCACAACATCTGTCTTAAACACATTGTCGCTGTCTAAAATCAGGTCCTTGCAATACGTTTCAATCTCAACCTTATATTCTTCCCCACCCTGCGCACATTCGGACAGCAGAATCATATTCCGGTTAAAGTCCAGTCCATTATAATGGTTTCCATTGACAGAAACGCAGCCCTCGCCTCCAACCTTAAGCAGGAGCACTGCGGTCTCGCCTTTATAACCGGCGTCCAGTACAATATGGTTTTTGAGAAATACGGTCAGATCCGGACTGCCCACATGGATTCCTTCCGCCAGTTCTTCCCATTCCCCATCCATCATTTCATATTCTTCGGGATGGCGGTAATAACCTTGCTTTGCCATCCATCCTTTCACAGGCGTCCTGTGCCTGTAAAGCATCTGCTCCAGACGGTTAATTTCTGACTGGATTTTCTTTTCAACCTTTAACATATAGGCCTCCTCTTTTATCCTTTTAGTCCTGATGTGCTGACCCCATCCACAAAGTACTTCTGAAGGCAGAAGAACATCACGATTGCCGGAAGCACGGAACATAATGCCATGGCCATGACCGCTCCCCAGTTGTCTGCCCCGGTGGCGTCAATGGTTGTCCGCATTGCCAGGGCAACTGTATAAAGGTCAACCTTTGTCAGGTAAATCAGCTGATTCTGGAAATCATCCCAATTCCACATGAATGCAAAGATAGCAACAGAGAACAGGGACGGTTTGCACAGCGGGAAAATGATTCTTACAATGATACTGAACGTGGAACATCCGTCTATCTTGGCAGCCTCATCCAGTTCCTTTGGTATACCTTTGATGAACTGGGCCACCAGATAGATGAAGAACCCTCCTCCATTTCCAACCCCCAGGGCCGTGGGAATGATAAAGGGCAGATATGTATTAAGCCACCCAATCTTGCTGAATACCACATACCGGGACACAAGGGTTGTTGTGGCCGGAAGCATGATTGTCAGGAATAAGACGCTGAACCAGAATGACTTAAACCTGAAGTCCACCCTTGCAAAGGCATATCCCACGAACAGGCTGATGACAAGGCTGCACACCACACAGCTGATGACCACAAAAAATGTATTCATGAAAAACTTACCAAAGGTATACGGCCTGACCAATTTCCATCCGGCTGCAAAATTGTCAAACCGGAACTGGCTGGGAAGCAGGTCCGGGCTTGACAGCACCTCCGATGAGGGCTTAAGGGCCGCAAATATCATCCATATCAGAGGATACAGCATAATCAGGCCAAGGAGGCTGATCAGGATATATACAATGAATTTCGTTAATGTACTCCGTTTCAATCGGTTCCCCTCCTCTCCTAATCATCATAATTCAGGAACTTCTTTTCCAGCAGATGCAGGATAAGCGCTGTGCCGGCAATCATGACCAGTAAGGCCCAGGATAAGGCTGATGCATATCCCACATTAAAATATTTAAAAGCATGCTGATACAGATAAATCACATAAAGCATGGCGGAATTTAAAGGACCGCCTCTTCCATTAAAAATAGTATACGGCGCCGCAAACATCTGGAATGCATTAATGGTCTGCATCAGTATGTTAAATGACATCATCGGCATGATTCCCGGCAGCGTTATATGTATGAATTTAGCCATCCTGCCTGCGCCGTCCACACTCGCCGCTTCATACAGTGAGGAGGGAATCTGTTTCAGGCCGGCCAGGAACACCACCATGGATGACCCAAACTGCCACACTGTCAACAGGGAAATGGTAAAGAGCGTGTATTTGGGATTGCCAAGCCATGATACCCCTTGAATGCCCACCTGGGCCAGCAGTGCATTAATCACACCGTCCTTTACAAACAGGGCCTTCCACAGGATTGCAACCGCAATACTGGAACCAAGGATGGACGGGATATAGTAAACCGTCCGGAAAATCCCAATCCCCTTAATCTTCATGTTCAGTATCAAAGCAATACAGAGGGCAAAGACTATCTTGGCAGGCACCGCTATGAACACATACTTAAAGGTAACCTTGACCGACTGGTAAAACACATCGTCCTGAAACATTTTCCCGTAATTGTCCAGGGCAATGAAGGATGGCTCGTTCAGCAGGTTATAATTCGTAAATGACATTAGGAAACTATGTATGATTGGCCAGAGCTGAAAACAGATGATTCCTATAATCCACGGTAAAATCAGGATATAACCTATCAGATTGGCCCTGGTCTGTATTTTTTTCTGACTCATCAGTCGCTTTACCCCCTTATCAAACCTATTGCTGTTATTTTAGGTTTTTTGTGGCATTATCACAACAGTACAAATCCTCACTTTTTCTTCTTTTTCTACAAACTTTATATTTTTTTGTGGTTTTTAAATAATAAATATGCAAAATGCACAGTTTTTGGTTATTTGATAGGTATAATCCTATTGAGGGCCGCGCATCATCAGCAGGGATACCGGCTCATTGCCGGTACTTGTTATGGTGTATTCCCCAGAGACAGCAGGTATAAAGAACTGGTCGTTGATTCCAACTGTATATTCATGGACACTGCTCTTTAATATGCCTTTCCCTGATAGCACATAAAGGCAGCCGTATACCCCATCCCCCTGAAAGCTGCACGCGCCTTTTACATCCATCCTCTCTATCTGGAAACAGGGAGTATCCTTATATCCGATAATCCTGCGTTTAATCCCCTGGCTCCATTCCACGTCCTCTGCGCGGATGCCGAAATGTCCCCTTACCTCATCCTCACTCATACCGCAATAGGAAAAGCAGTCAAACATCTTCTCAAAGCCCAGACCCTGGTGGCACATCCTGTCATCTATCCGGAACCCGGACGGCGTTACCTTCTCCACCCGTATGGTGTAATCCGTGGGTTCCTGGATTTCAATTATCATACAGCCGCTTCCGATTGCATGGGGAACTCCCCCTTTAACAAGATACGTTTCCCCGGGGGTTACCTGGATTCTGTTGAGCAGGCTTAACATTTTAACATAGTCCTGCCGCTCAAAACATCTCACCCACTCCTCCCTGGTGATTCCTTCCTTAAACCCCAGATAGATGCAGGCAGGCTCCTGACCGTCGCTTCTGGTGCCCAGTATGTACCAACATTCCGTCTTGCCGAACCGGCTGTTAAAAAGGCGTCCGGCCTTCTCACGGTCCGGATGGACCTGTATGGTCAGGCGCTCCTCACTGTCTATCATTTTAATCAGGACGCCTGTTGACGCTCCCCATCTGCCCACATGTCCCTTTCCCAGCATTTCCTCCGGATTGGACAGGATCAGCTGCTTGAGGGATATCTCCCTGTCTTCATCCAGACGGCAGATTCCTTCCTCTATCTCCTCCCGGCCTGCATTCAGCGCCCTTGTTGTGGAAAACATCCATTCTTCCGGGAAATGGCCGTCCTTTGCCCCCTGTTCGCCATGGATACGTCCAATTTCCCTGCCCCCTGTATAGGTCCTCCACACACGCTCCCCCCTAAGTTTTAATGGCCCATATGAATCTGACATGTTCTTCTACCCCTTCCTTTATCTTTTATTGTTTTGCCGCCAGGCCATTTTGGAACATCCATTTTGTCCCATAATGCCCAGGTTTATTTCCAGCATATGAAATTCTGCTTTTTATGCAACGGTACAATCCATCAAAAAAACCTCCATTCTCTTAAATAATCTCTCGGAATCTTTAAGCCAGTAAAATCAAGGCTTTTAGATTCCTTTTTTATTAAAATCCCCCACTTTTTTGTCAAAAATCGCTTGACAAATCGCCCAAAATTTGCGGCGAAGCCGATTGAATATATTTTATTTTTTCGACTGGAGGCGATTCTATTGTTACCTGTTAACTGTGGCAGTCATGCTGACTACCAAAACTTTGTTACTGATAATCTTCGTAAATATTATCCCAACCCGGATGCGCTTGCTCCCTCTACCTGGGATATCATCGAACGTTTTTGGTCTTTAGATTTATCCTATACGGATGAGCTTATGCGTGATAAATACTCTAAATTCGGTCCCGCTCCAAGAACTCCTTCCTCCATGCAGCGTTCTTACCTGTTATCTATTGATTTTAAGGTGACTTCCATAACCGACTGGGCTGCCCAGCTTAAGATCAATCCTTTATATGCCATTCTTAGTGGGTTTGAAGTCGGAGATACACCTGGTACCGGTACTTTTTATGACTTCTTTGACCGGTTATGGGATTCTGAAGAGGACAATCTGTCTCCTCATATCCATCCTGTGAAAGCCAAGGTTAAAAAGCCAAAAAACAAGGGGGCGAAAGCGGAATCTGTGGAAAAGATCACAGTTGCAAAATTGCTTCCCCAGCTTGAAAACACCTCTTTTTCCCTTGAAGGACAGCCTTACCATTCCCTGCTTCAGATCTATAAAAAGCAGTTTCTTGACGTGTCCGTTTCGAAAGGGCTTATCAGCAGGGGATCCTTATCTGCAGCAGGCGACGGGACTCCTGTTGTTACCTCGCACAGGATGCGCTCTCACCGCATCTGTGACTGTGCCCCAAAAGGAATCTCTGACTGTAACTGTGACCGCTACTTTTCCCAGCCTGACTGCGATATCGGATGGGATTCTTCCAGAGAATGCTGGTATCACGGATACAGTCTGTACATGTTCGTTGCATCTGATTCCGAAAGCGACCTTCCCGTTTTCCCTCTATTGAACCCTGCTTCCAGGCACGATTCCCTTGGCTTTTTAGAAACCTTTTTCAGGATGAAGTCCTTTCTTCCGGATCTTCATATTACGAAGCTGCTCCTGGATTCTGCACATGATGCCATGCCTGTCTATGAATACTGCGAACGGGAAAACATCACACCTTTCATTGATCTGAATGAAAAGCGTGGGATAAAAGCCAAATATAAAAATGACTTTACCATCGGAAAAGATGGTATTCCTGTCTGCAAAGAAGGGCATCGCATGAATCATGACGGCTGTGAGCCATCCAAACACAGATTAAAGTTCAGATGTCCGCTTACCAGCAGAAAGTACGGCTGTTCCTGTGAACATCCCTGCTCTGATTCAAAGTACGGCAGAACCGTACATCTCGCTATGAAGGACAATCCAAGATTGATCAATATACCTCCCCGCGACAGTGAGGAATGGAAAATGGAATTTCATGCAAGGACATCCGCAGAACGTTCTAATAAACGTGAGAAATTAGACTTTAAATTAGAAGACGGCAGACACCGGTCTACTAAGATGTGGTACTGCCGCCTTTATCACATCATGATGCTACAGCATCTTGATGCATGGGATTTGCCCTTTGAATCCACCCTGAGAAAGTTGATTTTAGAAGCGGCATAATCCTTTTTAGATTATACACTCTTTCCTGGCATAGCGACAACTGTTATGTCTATTTCTCATGTCTTTTTTTATCTTTTTGGATAATATATACTTTTCAATGTTCAATTCCAGCTATGCTGGTTATAATCACTCAGAATTCCGAGAGATTATTTAATTCAGCGCATAATTTAGCCTGTCCTAAGAAAAAATACTGGTAATCTGCTATAAAGTAGTATATAATGGGCAAAGATGATGAGGCGAAGGTGTTCCTTTTGCCTCTTTGTTGTCTGATAA
>Ga0129310_1001969_pt1 | contig 16387 bp, 17 predicted proteins | sample Go1ome_2_FD_94433 | JGI IMG/M metagenome (GOLD analysis project Ga0129310, IMG submission 94433) | Western lowland gorrila individual fecal microbial communities from Wisconsin, USA - Go1022A metagenome | ecosystem: Host-associated > Mammals > Digestive system > Large intestine > Fecal | place...
CCGTACGTGTGGAGCCCGGCCTGAACGACGAGAGCAATGTGGAGATCAAGTCCGGCCTGAATGAGGGCGACATGGTCTTTACCGGCTACATGACCCAGAGCGCCAATAACTGGGGCTGATGGTGGCCGATATGCTGATTGAAGTCAAGGATCTGTATAAGATATACAACGAAGGCAAAGAAAACGAGGTCCGTGCCCTGGACGGCATCTCCCTGCGAATCGACCGCGGGGAATTTGTGGCCATCATCGGCGCCTCCGGCTCCGGCAAGTCCACCCTTATGAACGTCCTGGGCCTGCTGGACATCCCTACCTACGGGGATTATCACCTGGACGGCACCGACGTCACCAGCCTCACCGACAAGCAGCAGGCCCATCTGCGGAACAAACAGATCGGGTTTATCTTCCAGGGCTACAATCTGATCCCTGCTCTCTCCGCCGCCGAAAACGTGGAGCTCCCTCTTATCTATCAGGGACTGCCCGTGGACCAGCGGGAGATCCGGGTGGAAGAGGCCCTGAAGAAGGTTGGGATGTTTGACCGGGCGGACCACCGCCCCGCTGAGATGTCGGGCGGCCAGCAGCAGCGAGTGGCCATCGCCCGGGCCATCGCCACCCACCCCCCCATCATCATGGCGGATGAGCCCACCGGCGCTCTGGACTCCAAGACCGGCCGCCACGTTCTGGAGATCCTCCACAGTCTCCACGAGGAGGGCTCCACCATTCTCCTCATCACCCATGACAACGGCATTGCCGCCACCGCGGAGCGCATCGTACGCATCTCCGACGGCCGGATCATTCTGGACGGCACACGAGAGGAGGCTGGACTGTGAATCTGAATCAGGCATTCAAGATCGCCGCCAAATCCATTGCCTCCAAGAAAGGCCGCTCTGCTCTGACCATGCTGGGCATTATCATCGGTCTGGCGGCAGTCATCATCCTGGTCTCCTTCGCCGAGGGACAGAACAAGTGGATCAAGGATTACTACGCCAGCCTGGGCGACAACACCATCACCATCTCCGCCAGCAGCTACACCGGCAAGGATGTGACGGAAAAGCTCTACGCTTATTGCCAGAAAATGGATGAATACATCATCGGTGTCACCCCCAATGACAGTGTCTATGGAAACTACCCGGTCAAATACGGCTCCAAGACCATGGGCGGGAGCAAGAATGAGGACTGGGAGAGCCGTCCCCAGATCACTCTGGGCAACCAGCAGTTTACCATCTGCAACAACTACACCATTGAGAAGGGCCGGGACCTGGCCTACCTGGATGTCAAAAATCTCAATCAGGTCTGCGTCCTTGGTTCCAAAATGGCCAGCAGTCTGTTCAACTACGCCGACCCCATCGGAAAATCCATCACCATCAACGGCACACCCATGAAAGTGATCGGGGTCTATTCCGAAACCGATCCTCAGAACATTTCGGGCAAAGACCGCGTCATCCTCCTCCCCTACACCCTTCGCCGCTACTTTCCCAACGGTGTGGACTCAGGCAACTTTGTGGCGAAGGCCAAGGATGCCCGCTCCACAACCATGGCGGTGACGCTGCTCAACGGCTATCTCAAGGGACTGATCGGCGACCAGGGCTACTTCTCCGCCGAGACCCCCAACAAGTGGCAGGAGGACTCCAACAAGCAAAACCAGATGCAGCAGATGTTCCTGGGCGGCATCGCCGCCATTTCCCTTCTGGTGGGCGGCATCGGCATCATGAACATCATGCTGGTCACTGTCACCGAACGCACCCGTGAGATCGGCATCCGCAAGGCCATCGGTGCTGAGCGCAAGAGCATCATCGCCCAATTCCTGATCGAGGCCTGTCTCATCTGCGGCATGGGCGGCATGATCGGCATTGCCGTGGGCTACCTGGGCACGGTCATCGTCTGCAAACTGGTGCTGAAATTCATCGTCTGGCCCAGTATCGGGGTCACGTTGGGCTCCTTCGCCTTCTCCGTGGCCATGGGCGTCATTTTCGGCCTCTACCCCGCCATCAAGGCCAGCGGTCTCCAGCCCGTAGAGGCCCTTCGGGCGGAGTGACCGCCCTCCGATTCAATTCAAACAGAAGGATGTGTTGTTCCATGCGAATGAAACGTGTCTTGGCCGCGGTCCTGGTGGCAGCCACTGTGGCGGCCACCCCCCTGTCCCTCCACCCCGCCGCTTCCGCCGCCCGCCTCTCCGCCTTTTCCGACCTCACCGATCCCACTACGGCGGAGGCCGCTGAATTTCTCCGCCTGATGGGCGTGGTAAACGGCGTTCCCGGCGGCTCCTACAACCCCTCCGGCACCCTGAGCCGGGCCGAGTTTTGTAAAATGTCTGTTTCCGCTCTGAACCGGGCGGAAGAAGAACCCGCTCAGCGGGGCCGGACCATCTATTTGGACGTGGGGCCCAGCCACTGGGCCCGTGGCTACATCAACCTGGCCTCCACCATCACACTGGGTGCTGGCAGCGACGGCAAGGGCGGCACCGCCCTGGTGGCCGGTCTGGGCGATGGTACCTTCCGCCCCGACCGCCCCATCACTTACGGCGAGGCAGTCACCATTCTCTGCCGGGTGCTGGGCTACGGGGTTTCCGACGTAGCCACAGGCGGGGCTTGGTACGACGGTTATCTGTCCGCCGCCGCCTCCGTGGGCCTCACCGACGGTCTCACGCTCTCCGGCACCGATGTCATCAACCGGGGCCAGGCCGCCGTTCTCTTCTACAACCTCTACTTCAGCAAATCCAAGGGTTCCGACAAGACCTACCTGGTAGCGCAGGGCGGCTCTGAGGTGGAGGGCGGCGTCGTGCTGAGCACCGATGCCACCGCCGATGACGGCTCCACCGGGGCCGTGTCCACCACCAAGAGCACCTACAAGACCGACCGGGTCTTTGATCCCGCCATTGAAGGACAGGAGGGAAAGCTCCTTCTGGACGCCGACGGCAAGCTGCTGGCCTTCCAGCCCAAGAAGGGCACCAGCCAGCGGGCAGCGAACATCCAGTCCACCGAGGCCACCTACCTCACCATTTCCGGCGGGGAAAAACTGGATGTGGAACCCACCACTGTGGTCTATCAAAACGGAGAGGCCAAGACCTGGAAGGACGTCTACCTGAACCTCTCTCCTTCCACCTCGGTCACCTTCCACTACGGGGCCAACGGAAAACTGGCCTATCTCTTCTTCCCCTCCGAATCCGCCGACGGACCGGACACCATGGTCCTCCGCACCGCACCCGGTACCGGTACCAACCCCTTTTCCGCCATGACCGGCAGTGGAAATTACACCATGTTCAAAAACGGTGTGGCGGCTACCGCCTCTGATCTGCGCCAGTATGACGTGGCCACCTTCGACAGCGCCACCCGGCTCATCCAGGTCTCCGACCTGAAACTTACCGGAGCCTATGAAAATGTCTCGCCGAGCCCCTCGGCTCCCATCACCATCACTGTGATGGGCCATGCCTTCCCGGTCCTCTCCTCCGCCCGAAACGACCTGTCGTCGTTTAAAATCGGCGACCGCATCACCCTTCTTCTCACCGCCGACAACCGGGTGGCGGGGGTCGTCCCGGCCAACACCGTGAGGGGAGAAGCCCTTGGAGTTGCCTCGGTCAGCAGCGACGGCCAGGCCACTGTCAAACTGATCCAGGGCGGTCTGACCGTCAGCGGCAGTGTCTCCAAATCCACCGTGTCCCAATATCACAATCAACTGGTCACCGTCACCAGCGGTTCCACCGGTACGCTCTCCCTCTCCGTGGTCTCCGGCAGCAATGCCAAGGGGGCCCTGGATGTAGCCGCCCGAAAGCTGGGCGACAAACCCGTGGCAGACAATGTGGCGGTCTACGATCGAGTCAAGGACGGCGCCGTTGTGGCGGTCAAGTATTCCGACCTCACCGCCCCCTCCATCCCTCCCTCCAAGATCAGCTTTGTCTCCTACGACTACGCGGGCCGGGTCAGGTATCTGGTCCTGAACGACGCCACCGGAGACGCCTACACCTACGGCTATTTCTCTTACACCCGTGCAGAGGAGAATGAGGAGGGCGACGTGGTCAGACCCGCCCAGCTTTGTGTGCGTATGGCAGACAGCAAGGGCGCGGAGACCAGGTCCGCCCAGGGCGGCTTCCTGGGTACGGTCCGCAGCGATGCGGCTGGCGGCGTGGCTTATGCCGCCGACGGCAGGATCTCCGCCACCGTTTTGCTCCAATCCCTCCCCGGCATCAAGCGCAGCGCCTTTGATCCGGAGGCCATGACCGTCACTGTGGCGGGCGTCGCCTACCCGATCTCCGAGCAGGTCCAGTGCTATAACAAGGCCACCAAGACCTGGTTCACCCCCGGCAAGGAGGGGATGGAATCTGCTCGGGCCTACTCCGACAATCTGACCCTCTACTACGACCGCACGCCTGAAAACGGCGGCAAGATCCGTCTCATCGTAGTTGACTGACCCCGGCAAGACCTGAAATAAAAAGCCGGCTCGGGAACCATGGTTTCCGGGCCGGCTTTTTATTTTTCCCAGTCCCTCATCTGCTCACCGGGCAGTCGCATCTCTGGCACTGTCGCAGGGTGTGTCTTCCCTCTTCCCGATGTTCGTATCACATCATAGCAAAAAGGCTTGCCCCGCTCAAGTAACTGTGAAATCGTTAAGCGACCCATTTCTATGCCCCCACTTCCCATCTTATGCACGGATAGCCCATCTCATTTTTGTGGACTTGGCCCGGGGATTGCGGAAACACTCCTCCGCGGAGGGCCGGATCACCTCATCGGCGATCTCCCGATAAACCCCTTCCCGGTAAAACTGCTGAAACGCCTTTTTCACCAACCGGTCCTCCCCGGAGTGGAAGGTGAGCACCGCCGCCCTTCCTCCGCTGGCCAGCACCCCCGGCAGCTTTTCCAAAAAGGTGTAGAGCACCTCGAATTCGCTGTTGACGTCGATCCGCAGAGCCTGGAAACACCTCTGGCAGGACTTTTTTACACCTTCCTTCCGCTCTCCGGGAGGCAAAAAGGACAGGGCATCCCCAATGATCCCCGCCAGCTGCCGGGTGGTGGCGATCTCCCCGCCTCCGCGCCGGACGGCGGTCACCGCCCGGGCGATCCGGTCGGCGTAGGGCTCGTCCGCGTTCTCGGTCAGCAGGTCGGCCAGCTCCTCCCGATCCAGTTCCCGCAGCCTCTGGGCGGCGGAGACCCCGGCGGTGGGATCCAGCCGCAGGTCCAGCGGGCCGTCCTGCTTGAAGGAAAATCCCCGTTCCGGGTTGTCGATCTGCATGGAGGAGACCCCCAGGTCGGCCAGCACGAAATCAAACTTCACGCCCGGCGCCACCTGGTCCAGGTCGGCAAAATTCATCCGCCGGACGGTGAGCAGATCCGGCCCATAGCCCAGCCCCTCCAGCCTCTTTCGGGTCTTTTCCGACTCGATGGGGTCGACGTCGGTGGCGTAGAGATGTCCCTGCCCCTGAAGCTGCTCCAGCATCTTCTGGGTGTGCCCACCGTATCCCAGGGTGGCGTCCAGTCCCGTCTGCCCGGGCCGGATTTGGAGAAACTCCAGGATCTCTTCCACACAGATGGGGACGTGGCTCCCCGCCGGGGTTTTTCCGCTCTGCAAAATGTGCTCCACGTCGGAGCTGTAGCGCTCCGGCTGCAGCTCCTTATACTTTTCCGCAAATGTGCGGGGATGGGTTCCCCGGTAGCGGATCCGCCTCCGGTGCGGTCTCTCTTCGTCCAAGTCGGGACCTCCTCTTCCTGTGCTGCAGCGCCTGTCCGTCTTTTTCCCGTATTGCCGCCCGCCGCGGCTTATCTCCGCGCCCTGAGCTGCCAAAAGGCCACCGCGCTGGCGGCCGCCACGTTCAGCGAGTCTACGCCGTGGAGCATGGGGATGCACACCGTGTAATCACAGTCGGCAATGGTGCTGCGGGCCAGCCCGTCGCCCTCCGTTCCCAGTACGATGGCCAGCTTCTCCTCCGCCGCGAGTCGGGGGTCGTCCACGCTGACGGCGGTGCCGCTCAAAGCCATGGCGGCAGTCCGAAATCCCAGACTGCGCAGCCGCTCTATCCCGGCCCCGGGCCAATCCGCCGGCTGAATGCCGATCCGGGTCCAGGGGATCTGAAACACCGTCCCCATACTGACCCGCGCCGCCCGTCGGTACAGCGGATCGCAGCAGGACGGCGTGACCAGTACCCCGTCCATCCCCAGCGCCGCCGCCGAGCGGAAAATGGCGCCCACGTTGGTGGTGTCCACGATGTTCTCCAAAACCGCCACCCGGCGCGCTCCGGTGCACAGCTCCTCCACACTGGGCAGTCTGGGACGCCGCATGGCGCACAGCACGCCCCGGGTCAGCGGATACCCCGTCAGCCCCGCCAGCAGTTCCCGGTCCGCCGTGTAGACAGGCACGTCGCCGCAGCGCGTCAGGATCCCGGCGGCCTGCCCCTCGATCTGTCTGCGCTCCATCAAGAGGGAAACAGGTTCACACCCCGCGTCCAGGGCCCGCTCGATGACTTTGGGGCTCTCCGCAATAAAAATGCCCTTCTCCGCCTCTCTCCGGCTGCGCAGCTGCGCCTCCGTCAGCCGGGCAAAGACATCCAGCTCAGGCCGTGTCAGATCTGTTATTTCAATCCTGTTGGGCATATTCGTCTCTCCGCCTGTCCCACAATATTTACGCCTTTCGCCGGTAGGTCCGCAAAAAGGCGGCCGCCATGCGCCGGTACGGCGGCGGTCCCTCTCCGGGCGCAGCGCCTGCCGTTCTTTTATTATAGTAAAAATCCCTTCCAGATGCAACTTGCAATCGCGCCCCGGTCTTTCCGTCTACTTGGGCTCCACCTGATCCCGCAGCACGGCCACCGCCTGCTTCAGCCACCCCGGCAGCGGCGCCCCCATCGCCCCCGCATTTTCCACAATGCTCCCCACCTCCGTGAGGATGTACCAGATCACCACCAGGGGGCAGAGAAACACCGTGTAGGAAAAGGGCAGCTCCACCGTGGGCAGATTGGCCAGGATCTGCCCCACCACCAGATCCAAGATCCCAGAGATGGTCACCGCGGCCACACAGCCGGCCTTGTGCCACAGTCCCTCCCGGGCGGCTGCGGAGGACCAGTCCCCCCGCTTGGCCCCCGCCGCCATCCCGGTGAGCACATCCATCCCCATGCAGACCGCCCACGCCACGATCAGCCACCCAAACCAGCCCCAAAGGGCGGTGAGCGCCGCCAGCGCCGCGCTCACCGCCCCCTTGAGGGAATTGATCTTATGCTCCATTTTCCGGCTCCTTCCCCGGTCCATCCAGCAATCCCAGCCGCTCCAGCCATACCAGGCTTTGAAGGTTGGTCTCGTAGACTGCCGCCGCGCCGCTCTCGTCCATTTTGATCACGCCGGCAGCAATGGCCTTCTCGGCCGCAGTCTGCGCCCACTCCGGCATTTCCGCCACATATCGATATTGCTTCATCTCTTCCTCCCCATCCACACGGGCCTCCTCCTCCACACGGGCCGCCCCACCCACAAACCGGAGCGCTCTCCGGCGGCGCAGCACGGCCCCGCCATTGGCCTCGCTGTCCGTGCCGGTGTTTCCGTCGATGGTTGTCACGTAGCCGTTCTCCACGCGCTCGCAGATCCCCACGTGGTTCATCCCTCCGCTCGCCCCGCCGTCAAAGACAAAAAACACCAGGTCCCCTCTTTGAAGCTCCGCAGGGCCCACCGCCCGCCCCTGGTTCCGGTAATAGCGGTAGAGCTCCGTGCAGGATGCGGTCTTTCCCCCTCCATAAAAGAGTCTCCCCGCTCCTGCCTGCCGAAAGAGCCACCACTGGAACACACAGCACCACGGATAGGCCGGACCGGACACCTCCCGGCCGTAGTAGGCCGTATTGTACTTCACCCGGTTGCTCCCCGCCGGCGCCTCCCGGGTGCCCAACTCATCCCGGGCCAGCGCCAGCAGCTTTTCCTGAACCGTCAAATTCTCTTTCTCCTCTCCCCTCGGGCAGGATTTCTCATTGACTTTTTCCCGCTTTTCCTCTATGATTTCCCTGGCCTCCCGCATCAGCCCGCCGCTGCCAGAAGCGCGTCCGCCTCGGCCCGGCTCAGCCGGCCCGCCGCCACCAGCGCCTCAATGCGCTGGGCGTTCCATAGTCTGGGATAATACTTCCGGGCCATCTCATATACGCTCACAGATCCACACCTCCCATCGCAGCCAGGTAATCCACATCGGCCCGGAGCTGCTCCAGCTCCGTTGGCTCCTGCTCCGGCCCGGCCGGTCTCTGGGCGGGTGTGACGGCAGTCAGCACTCCCTCCTCCACGGTGAGCTCGCAATAGCCCCCGCAGTCCCACACAGTCTGGACCAGCGCTTCCGGCACCTCGATCCAGCCCTCCAGCCAGCACTCCTTCCGGTGGCTCTGGCTCTGTACGCCGTGTCCTCCGTCTGCCCGGGGCGTCAGTTCGATAATGGTCAGCATATGCTCCGCCTCCTTTTCAACTGCATCTGTTTTTCGGGCAAAAGTGGGACGGTCTCATACATATACGCAAAAATTTTTTAACCAGGGAGGCATTCCCATGAAACACATTCTCATGATTGGCACCGGCGGCACCATCGCCTCGGAGATGACCGAGGCCGGACTGACCCCCGAGCTTGGCGGCGCAGACTTTCTGCAATATGTCCCCGCCGTGCGGTCCCTCTGCCATGTAGACTGCCTTCAGGTCTGCAACATCGACTCCACCAACATGACCCCGGCCATCTGGCTGGACGTGGCCCGCGCCGTGCAGAAGAACTATGCCCGGTACGACGGCTTCGTCATCTGCCACGGCACCGACACCATGGCCTATACCGCCTCCGCTCTGAGCTATCTCATCCAGGGCAGCCCCAAGCCCATTGTCCTCACCGGCAGTCAAAAGCCCATCCACCTGGACATCACCGACTCCAAGACCAACCTTCTGGATAGCTTCACCGTAGCCTGCGACGGCCGCATCCCCGGGGTCAGCGTGGTTTTCGGTGGGGTGGTGATCCTGGGCACCCGGGCCCGCAAGACCTTCTCCAAGAGCTACGGGGCCTTCTCCAGCATCAACTACCCCATTTTGGGTGTCGTTCAGGACGGCCGCCTGGTCCCCTATATCACTCCGCCCGCCGCTGCCGCTCCCCGCTTTTACGACCATCTGGACGAAAAAGTCTCTCTGCTCAAGCTCATTCCTGGTACCTCTCCCGCCCAGCTCGCCTTCCTCCTGTCTGAGAGCGACGCCGTCATCATCGAGAGCTATGGCGTCGGCGGCGTCCCCGCCGGCGACCAGGGAGCCTTTTACCAGCGCATCCGCACCGCCGTCCGGGAGGGAAAGATCATCGCCGTCACCACCCAGGTTCAAAACGAGGGCAGCGACCTGTCCATCTACACCGTGGGCCACCGCCTCAAAAGCGATCTTGGGGTGCTGGAGTCTTACGACATGACCACCGAATCCGTGGTTGCCAAGCTCATGTGGGCTCTTGCCCAGGCGGGAAGCTCCGCCGCCGTGTCCAGGCTCTTTTACACTCCTGTCGCCGGCGACATTCTCTGCTGTCCATAGCTCAGCTCAGACAAAAGGCCCGGACGATTTCAAATCGTCCGGGCCTTTTGTCTATTCCCCATAATAGCGCAGCAGGTCCTCCATCAGCAGGCTGCCGATCAGCCCGCTGCCAAAGGCGGTCAGCGCAGCCAGCAGAAACACGTCTGCATATTCATAAAGCCGGGGGGCCATCGCCCCTCCCTGTCCCGCCCGAATCAGCAGCGCGGCCGTTCCCCCAAGCAGCAAAATACACAGGGCAAGTCCCCGGGTCAAAACAAAGCGAGAGAGTTCCCGATAAGTACGATCCATTCCAGTTAAACTCCATTTCGTGCTTTTTTATTATTTTAGCAGCTTGTTGATTCCTTCGCAATGTAAAGATTTTTCCTTCATATTTTGACACAATTCGACTTTTTTCATCTCTTTGGTTAACCGATAATCTCTCCGGATTGACATAACATTTCCACTTTGTCGATTTTGGGGGAAACTTTTAAATATACAAAAGATGGAAAACACAATATAATGTGTTTAACGTGAATGATTTTGGGAGGTTTACTACAAGATGAGGGAACTGAAGTTAGATCTGCCGTCTGTGTACCCGGACCTGGAAGAAAACCGCCGCTTCGATTATTCCGTTTTAGTGGATGTGGTGGATACCGGAAATTTTGTCTGTGAGAGCTATGGTGCATGTGTGACGTCACGGTCCAGCGGCGAGCGTGCAGCCATCTCTCACATTACAGTCAGCCCCTCCCGAATTGACGAGCTGATGCGTCTCCTGGTCCGCAATCAGGTGGGACCGCTTCACCTGCGGGACGTGGTAGACGACTGGCTTTAAAGCTGGACAGACAAGGGCGCCGACGGAAGCTGTCCGCCGGCGCCCTTGCCTGTCTATTTCTTCCCCTGCCCCCTCCAATATTCGGCGGCCGCCTGCCAGGCGGCCTGATTTTTTTCCGTCTGCTCCCGGGGCTCATAGCCCAGGGAGCGGAGATACCGTCCGGTATAAGCGGAGAACACCTCCGCCCCCGCCCGGTTCAGATGGCCCCCGTCGTAAAGGTGCCGGGTCACATCCAGCCCGATCTCTTCAAAACTGTCCGCCCAGTTGACAAAGCGCACCTCGGGGGCGGCCTCCTTCACGTCAGCCTCCAGCTTTGCGTAGACCTCAGGCGCATACTGGCTGTATGTGGGATTGATCGTCAGGATCAGGGGGATCCCGTTCTCCCGGCAAAGTCCGGCGATCCGGGAGAAGTCCGAAAGATTCCGCCGGTAGACCTCTTCCCCCTGCTCCACGGGGTGGAGGAAGGGGCCTCCCTCCAGTTCGGTGAAAACCTGCTCCACCGCGGTGTGCCCCTTCAGCAGATCTCCCCGCGCAGGGAGGATCGCTTTTTTAAAATCTCCCGGGGTCAGTTCCTTCCACCGGTCGTGATAAAAATAGAGGTCGAAAAAAAGCCCCAGCCGCTTGTCGGGCTCGGCGGCGTCAAAAATGGCCTTTACCCGGTTCATCCCCCAGGGCATGTACCCCAGGTTGATCTGCGTGTAGTTCTGATAGCGCGCAAAGAAAAGAGAACTCCCCTCCATCACCACCACCGAGGGCTTCTGGGTCTTGAGCGCCTCCCGCAGATACCAGTAAGTGATGGCGGGCGTCTGTTCAGACCCTCCCAGCACATACCCTGTCAGAGCGCTCTCGGCATACATCACCCCGGGATTCCAGTCGCAGTAGGCATAGGAACTGCCCAGGAAAAGCACGTCGATGGAATCCTTCGGCTCACAGAGGTAGGCGTCCCAGGTGGAGCCATAGTCGGTGTGGGCCGGCCGCAGAATATCGGCGGCCAGGTTGAGGAGCAGTGCCGCCGTCAGCAGAAAGGCCGCGGCGAAGAAAGGCTCTTTCCAATTCCGTTTTGTCATATTGATCCCCTTTAAAACTGTCCGTAGATAAAGGACTGGGCGTTATACCCGGTTCCATAGCTGCCGAACACTACCACAAGAAGCAGCAGCCCCAGATAGACACACCACCGGATCCACCGCGTGGCGGTCAGCACCCGCCCGGTCACATCGGCCGTCTGGCTCCAGGCGTCCACCGCCAGCAGCAACAAAAAGCCCACCCCGGCGGCCAGAAACTCCCACCGGTCCATCCCCATCCCGGACAGGGGCGACACCCACATCGGTCCGGAGACCATTCCCCGAAGCACGGCCAAACCCGCCGACACGGACCCGGCCTTAAAAAATACCCAGGCCAGGGTGGCCAGCACGAACACGCATCCCATCTGCCACAGGGAGGTCATCGCCCCATTTTCCCGCAGTCCAAGCCCGGCTCGAACTCTGGCCCGCAGCGGGGCGGTCAGCCCGCCGATGACCTGATAGATCCCGTTGAGCAGCCCCCAAACCAAAAAGGAGACCGCCGCCCCGTGCCACAGTCCGCTGACGGCAAAGACGATCAGCAGATTGAGGTCCTTGCGCATCTTACCCTTCCGGTTGCCCCCCAGAGGGATGTAAAGGTAATCCCGAAACCAGGTGGACAGAGAGATGTGCCACCGCCTCCAGAACTCCGCAATGGACCGGGAGAAATAGGGCGTACGAAAGTTCTCCGTCAGGGTAAAGCCCATCGCCTTGGCAGAGCCCACCGCCATATCGGAGTAGGCGGAAAAGTCGCAATAGATCTGGATGGAGAAAGCACAGGCGGCGGTGATCACCTGGATCGTCCCAAACTCCTCCGGCGCGGCAAACACGGTGTTCACCACCGCCGCCAGCCGGTCGGCCAGCACCAGCTTTTTAAAAGCCCCCCACAGGAATCGGAGCAGCCCCTCCCGCAGAGCGTCATATTGAAATGGATGGGTCTCCTCAAACTGAGGCAGCAGCCGGTCTGCCCGCCCGATGGGCCCGGAGAGCAGCGCGGGGAAAAAGGAGAGGAACAGCGCATATTTGACAAAGCTCCGCTGGGCCCGTACCTTCCCACGGTAGACGTCGATCAGATACCCCATGGCGGCGAACAGGTAGAAGGAGATCCCCGCCGGGAGCAGCAGCGGCGGCACAGCGGGAGACCAGTCCAGCCCCGCCGCCCCCAGCCCCCGAGCCAGAAGAGAGACTCCAAAATTCAGATATTTAAAAAGGAAGAGCACCCCGATCAGCAGCGCCAGCGCCAAAGCCAGCAAACCCTTCTTCCGACGCTGTTCCAGCGCCAGGCCCACAGCGTAGGTCACCCCGGCGGCCCCTAAGAGGAACGGAAAGCTCTCCGGCCCCGCGCACAGGTAGAAAAACCAGCTGGCCGCCAGCAGCCAGCCGTTCCGCCCCCGGCCCGGCAGCAGGAAGTAGACCAGGGCTGTCACAGGGAAAAAGAGGATATAGCTCAGGGACAGAAATCCCACGGCCGTCCCCTCCCTTCTCAAAAATTTCAACTCATTGTACTCAATTTGCGGAGCGGTGTCAATGAAAAGGCGGACGCACTGCGGCGTCCGCACCTTCAAAACGCCTCTCCGGCTCACTCGGCCCTCTGCAGCCACATCACCATATCCCGGACAGTCTCCTCCAGCTCCCACGGAGCGTATCCCAGTTCCCGCCGTGCCTTTTCACTGGAAAAAAGCCCGTTTCCGGTCAGGGTCCGCAGGGAGTAGCCGGTGTAAAACGGCCTGCGTCCCCGCAGGGCGGCCCAACCACCGATGGCCGGAACCGCGGCCCTGGCCAGCCAGAGGGGCATCACCGGAAGGGCTCCCTTCCCACTGACCTTTCCTGCCATTGCCAGCAGCTCCGGGATCCGGGCATAGTGTCCGCCGAGGAGATAGCTCTCCCCGGAACGCCCCCGCTCCGCGGCCAGCAGGCAGCCCCCGGCCACATCCCGCACATCCACGAAGTCATATCCCCCCTCCACACAGGCGTGCAGGCTGCCGTCCAGATACCCGGCAAACAGCTGCACCAGGTGGTTGCGTCCCCGGTCATAGGGCCCGATGATCCCGGAAGGAAGCACGATCACCGCATTCAGTCCCTCCCGGGCGGCATCCAGCACCGCCTGCGCCGCCTCTGCTTTGGTCCTGGCATAGCCCCCAAACACCGCCTCGGGAGAAAAGGCGTCCACTTCCCGCATGACCTGCCCTTGGGGCAGCTCCGGGATGGCATGGACCGAGCTGACATGGACCAGCCTCCGGGCCCCGTGCTCCCGGCAGAGCCGCAGGATATTTCGGGTCCCGCCCACATTGACCTCATAGAGCGCCTGCGGGACCTTTCGGGCAATGGAGATGAGGGCCGCCGTGTGGATGACGGTGACCCCCGCGCCCTCCCAGCCCTCGAAAAGCCCCTCCAGAGACTTTGCCTCCCGCACATCCCCCGGAAAATAGGAAATTCCCGGCCCCACTGCGGGTCCGGCCTCTCCGGGAAGGATCAGCCCCCGGACCTCCCGTCCCGCGTCCAGCAGACTGCGCACAATGGCGCCGCCCAGATGCCCGGCCGCACCGGTCACCACATACCTGTCCCCCCGCTCTCCCCATTCCATTGCACGATCCCCTCCACGTTTTGCCGCCCGTCGCCTCCCGGAATTTCTTTTCATTGATTTTTATTTTATCACATCCCGGTCCGCCGGACAACCTCTCCCTCCGATTGCACCCGCCCCGGAAATGTGATATACTGTCTGGAATCCCGATTCGAACCCAAGGAGGTGCGCGTTACGGACACGCTCCTTTCTCTTCCCCAGACCATTCTGGACGCCCTCCACGGCTTTCTGGCCCAGCACCCCGCCGTGGCGGGATGGTACACCACCGTGGTCCGCTTTCTCTTCCCCATCCTGGCTCTGCTCATTCTGGTGGGGGCCATCCGTTCCCTGCTCACAGTGCCCCACCTGCCCGAGGTGTGGGGCTATCTCTCCCTGCCCAACGGGGCCGGGGCCCCGCTCACCCACTGGGAGAACATCCTGGGCCGCTCTGCCTCCGCGGACGTGGTACTGGAATACCCCACCATCTCCCGCCAGCACGCCTCTCTCATTCGGGACCCCCGCGACTGCTGGACGGTCTACGACCTGGGCTCCAAGGGCGGCATTCTGGTCAACGGCGCCCGGGTGGAGGAATCCGCCCCCCTCCGCTACGGGGACGTGCTCTCCCTGGGCGGGGTGGAGACCGTTCTCCTCCCCGTCTCACCCGAGGAAAAGGCCCAGCGCCGGGAGCGGCGGCGGAAGGCCCGGCCCGTCTCCCCCTGGGGAAGCCTTTTGCTGCTCACGGTCTTTCAGGTCCTCACCGGCATCCAGCTCACCATTTCCGAGGGCAGGAACGCCGCTCCCTCCCTCCCCTTTACCTTTCTGGCCCTCACCCTGCTTATGTGGGCTTATTTTCTGACCCTCCGGGCCTTCCGCCGGGTGGGCTTTGAGATGGAACTCATCGCCTTCTTTCTCTCCACCCTCTCCCTGTCTGTAGTGGCCTCCTCCAACACCCCCGCCCTCCCCAAGCAGTTTCTCTGTGTGGTGCTGGGTCTTGTGGTGTTCCTGGTCCTGGGGGCCTTTCTCCGGGATCTGGAGCGGGCCAAGAAGATCCGCTGGCTCATGGCGGGGGCCGCCATCGGCCTTTTGGGGATCACCCTGGTCCTGGGCAGCCGGAAATTCGGCGCGACCAACTGGATCAGCATCGGCGGAATGTCCCTCCAGCCCTCGGAGCTGGCCAAGATCTGCTATATCTTTGCCGGCTCGGCCACTCTGGACCGGCTCTTCCGCAAGCGGAACCTGACCCTTTTCATCGTCCTCACCGGAGCGTGCCTGGGCTTTCTCGCCCTCATGAGCGACTTCGGCACCGCCGCCATCTTCTTTGTCACCTTCCTGGTCATCGCCTATCTCCGCTCCGGGGACTGGGCCACCCTGGGCCTGATCACCGGCGGAGCCGTGGGGGGCGTGCTGGTGATCCTCAGCCTGAAACCCTATGTTCTCAGCCGCTTTGCCTCCTGGGGCCACGCCTGGGAAAACGCCTCGGTCGGGGCGGGCTACCAGCAGACCCGGGCCATGTCGGCGGCGGCCTCCGGCGGGCTGATCGGCGTAGGTCCCGGAGAGGGCTGGCTCCACCGGGTGGGCGCGGGGGACACCGATCTGGTGTTCGGCATGCTCTGCGAGGAATGGGGCCTGCTGATCGCCCTGCTGGCGGTGGCCTGCATCGCCACCCTGGCCGTCTTTGCCGTCCGCGCCTGCAAGACCGGCCGCTCCTCCTTCTACATTATCGCCGCCTGCGCGGCCACCTCCCTGCTGGTCTTTCAAACCTGCCTCAACGTCTTTGGCTGCATGGATCTGCTGCCCATGACCGGCGTGACCTTTCCCTTCGTCTCCAACGGCGGCTCGGCCATGATCGCCTCCTGGGGCCTGCTGGCCTTCCTCAAGGCCACCGACACCCGCCAAAACGCCAGCTTCGCCATCCGCCTGTCCTCCAAGCGGGAGGACAACGCCTCCGCCCCTCTGGCCCCCCGCCTGGCCCCGGAAGATCCGCTGGACTGGGACGACGAGGAGGTGAACGGCGATGCGTAAGATCGAAAAGCGGGCCGCCGTCTGTCTTTTGCTGGTTCTCGCCCTGCTGCTGGGCAGCGGCTTTTTTGCCTTCCGCTTTGTGGCCTACGGCGGCAAATGGGTCTCCTTCGCCGCCAACCGTCACCTCTACAACTCCACCGGACAGCTGGCGGTAGGCCGGGTGCTGGACCGGGACGGCGACGTTCTCTCCTGCGTCAATGCAGACGGACAGCGGCTCTACTATGAAAACCCGGACGTCCGCCGGGCCACCCTCCATGCTGTGGGCGACCCCGCCGGCAACATCGGCACCGGGGCGCTGGTGGCCTTTGCAGACCAGCTCTCGGGCTACAACCTGCTCACCGGCACCTACTCCCCCCTGGGGGCGGGCAACGATCTCTATCTCACCATCGACGCCCGCCTCAACTACACCGCCCACCGGGCCATGAACGGCCGGAAGGGGACGGTGGCGGTCTACA
>Ga0129310_1001973_pt1 | contig 16379 bp, 10 predicted proteins | sample Go1ome_2_FD_94433 | JGI IMG/M metagenome (GOLD analysis project Ga0129310, IMG submission 94433) | Western lowland gorrila individual fecal microbial communities from Wisconsin, USA - Go1022A metagenome | ecosystem: Host-associated > Mammals > Digestive system > Large intestine > Fecal | place...
CAAGCTCTATGCAGACCGTGAAGCTACCGTGATACGATATTTGTGCAAGCTCCGTACCGCACTCTTGCAGCACTTCAAGAAAACGGACAACGCTATGCACTATGACCTGAAAAACCTCACTTCCCTTGAATGGTACGATAAGGACAACATCAAGCAGCTTGAAAAGTGGGGCTTTCCAATCATTCAGGCAAATTACCGAGCTGAGAAGTATATGTATGACTTCACCAAGCTCATAAACGAGAACATTGATAAATGCTCCCGCCTTTTCTATGACTGGATCGTGTGGGAGTACATACGGGATTTGTTTTTTATCCCGAAATATCAGAAAGCCGGAGTGCTGAAAGAAGAATTTGCAAAGTATATGGGCAATATTCAGCACTATCCGTTTCAGATGTTTATTCATTGGCAGCCTGCCGACAGGGGCAACATTATCTACACAGACAGGAAGTTCCTGAAAGTAATCTACGAAATGCACGGCGATACTTTCACGGACTTCACGAAATATCGGGACGCTGATGATGAAACAAGAAATAATATTTATAACTTCATCGACAATGCTGAGAAAACCGCCATTGCCGTTGATTGCGAGAACAGCAACCCATTCAAGCTGTATAGTGTTCTGAAAGGCTTAAATCCCGAAGAACTTGCCAAGATCGAGAAAATCACGCTCTATGACGATCCGAACACTACCGCAGGCTGGGACTGGCTCTCCAAATTCACGCAGATACCCGTGGAGCATATCGAGATCGACCGTGTGACCGACAGAAAGTCCCTGGTCGATGTGCGAATGACAGCAAGCGTAGTCACGGACTTTTACCGTGACGGCATCACATCATTTATCATTGTGTCGAGTGATTCCGACTTTTGGGGACTCATCGAGAGCCTGCCGAAGGCGAAGTTTCTCGTTATGTACGAATACGAGAAGTGCGGAACGGCGATCAAGAACGCCCTCGCACAGCACGGCATCTACTACTGTGCCATAGATGATTTCTGCACCGCAGGAACGGAGGACATGAAACGAGCTGTCCTGTTTGCGGAGCTTGAAAAGCATTTGCCCTCGCTTGTCGGTGAGAACCCTCTGGACCTTACCCACAAGATATACGAAGCCACAAGAGTGACCGCTACCATGAAGGAAATGGAGAATTTCTGCAATCGGTATGTGAGGACTTTGAAGCTGAAAGTTGTGGACGGTAAATTTGTGATTGAGATACAGAAATAGTCGCATATTATGCAGATGTGAATAGCAGACTATGACTGAAAAGCGTACTCCCGTGCCAGCGGTGACACGGGAGTATTTTGAAATTAGTTACAGACTGTATCTCTCAAACATAGAATCGGATACTTCCAACGCATCAGCCTTCACTTTTTTCTGCAACAGATCCCAATTCGGCTTGCGGTCTGTCAGATTGTGCGCATCAGAGCCGAATGAAAAATGCGTATGCTCTGCCATGACTTTTTTCGCCAGCCGTTTCTCTTTCCAGCTTGCAAATGCTTCATTATTGATCTGCAAGATAGACTTACCGGACAGTATCGTTGCTATCTCATCCTTGTTATAATACGGCAGATAGCGGTGAACGTGAGCCAGCATGACTTTCAGCTTATATTCTGCCGCTATATTATAAATTTCTTCGGACATCCATTTTTCATAGGCTCTGTAAGGCAATTCCAGTAGTATAATGCGTGTGCCTTCAATAGCGAGCTTCTCGATCCCCGGCAGTTCTGAAATTCCGTGTTCAATGGCTATTTCTGCACCGAGATGTACATCTTGTACCGCCATACTGTCCTTTATAGAATCAAACGCCGCCTGCCTTTTTTGCAGATAATCTTCAATACTTTTCTCACGGTGTGCGTAGAAATGCGGTGTGGCACAGATCCGTTCCACACCCTGTGCTTTCATCATCTCCACCATTCTCAGCGAAGTATCCACACCGTCCGAGCCGTCATCAATTCCGGGGAGAATGTGGCAATGATATTCTGTCATCATAGCAGCCTCCTCAGAGATTTATATCGTAGTAACTCTCTGCTTCAACAGTAGGTTCTTGGTTGATCGAAACGATAAAAATTACTTGTTTCGATATTTCTGCGGATTCCTCCGCAGGGGCGGCATCTGCATTTGTCGGCTCGCCGGCAGGGACAACAGCAGATGTATCTGTATCGTTGTTTATAACTTTCTCCGTATCTGCAACTATTTCTTCAACATTTTTTTCAGCATCATTTGTCTCCGGCTTGTTTCCGTAGTACCCATATCCATAGCCCTTCTTGTAGTAGTATTTGCCGCTGTATTTGTACTTGGAATAATACCCGCCGTGATGTTTATGCTTAATGCTGTTCACAATAAAACCGAGCAAATTCATCTGTGCAAATTCGATTTTCTTATATGCAGCCGCCAGATCCTCGTCCGTGGTAACAGCATAACGCACGACCATGATGATACCGGAGATGTTCTTTGCAAGCTCCATCGCATCGGTCACAACGTTGACAGGCGGTGTATCAATGATGATAACAGCATATTTTTCACTCAGCTCATTCAGAATCGCTGTCATTTGCTCAGAACCAAGCAGTTCAGACGGATTTGGCGGGATAGGCCCCGCTGTCAGAATATCAAGATTTTCCATGACATTCTTCTGAATACAGTCCTCAAGGCTGCTCATCTTGCTGACCGCAGAGGAAAGTCCCTTCTTGTTTTTGATACCAAAAATCTTGTGCTGTACGGATTTACGCATATCCGCATCGATCAGAAGCACCTTGCTGCCGCTTTGTGCCATCGCAATTGCAATATTCGCAGATGTGGTGGATTTTCCATCACCGGGATTTGCCGATGATACAGCGAATATTTTCTTTTCAAATGTAGACAGAGCGAATGTCACATTTGTGCGGATAGATTTATAGCTTTCAACGATAAAGAAGGGAATATCCTTGTCTGTCAGCTTTGCATGACCATCTTCGTCAGAGCTTTTCTTCTTACTTTCGCCAAACTGCTGAATTTCACCAATGATCGCTTTCTTATACTTGTTTGCCAATGCATCGGAATCCTTGATCGTGTTATCGAAGAAATCAAGGAGGAAAATGATCATCACGATGAGCATAAGACCTGCTGCGCCGCCGATCATCGTGTTTTTCGGCGTATTCGGTGCAACAGGCGTGTAGTACACCTGCGCTGTATCAATGGTATTGATCGAACCGACACCGACGGCATCCTCCACATACTGCGGTGCAACTTTCGTCAAATCGTTGCAGATCGCCGCTGCGACCTCTGCATTTTTGGTTGTAGCATTGATCTTAACGGCAGAGGTATCTGTCACTGAGGAGATTGAGAGACAGGAACGAATGGAAGAAGGCACGATCATTCCGTTCTCATACAGTTTGAAGTTCTGTGAAAGCATTTCTGCATCAAATTGTTGGGAAAGCTGTTCTCCCACAGCGTTCATGACAGCATCATCTTTCAGCACTTCCATGTATGTATTTACAAGCTGTTTGGAATTGCTGATGTTATTCACATCGTTGTTGTTATTCTCAGATATGCCTGTATAGCTCTGCACATACATGGTGATATGCGAAGAATATTCCAGCGGCAGTATGAATTTTGACACACAAAAACCTCCGGCAGCACCAAGCAGCGCAAAGACGATGATCAGCCAGATGTGATTCAGCATAAGGCGGATAATATCCCTGATAGAATAGCTTTCGTTCATGACATTCTAATTCCTTTCAATATACCGCTTGCAGTGTTATTCCGTATTGCAAGGCGATATGGGCGTAGGCGGATAACTTCTTCAGGATCTTTCCTTTTATCCAGCCCTCCGCAAATCGTGTACAAACTACATTGCAGAGGGCTGGATAAATGGATCTATAAAGTTGGGATAACAGAGTATGCTGCCATTTTAAACCGCAATATACTGTTTGTTGAATTCTTCCGGTGTGACAAATGTCGGCACCATTTCGTGAAGTGCCTGTATTGCCACCTCATCATTATTTTCAAGTGAGGCATCACGGAGCTTTCGCAGCTCTGTGATAAATTCCTCCGGTTCGATCTCTATCTGCTTGCCGATGAAAATCAGCTTGTTCTTCGTCTTTTGCAGACCTTCCTCATTCATGAGAAGTTCTTCCTTTATCTTCTCACCGGGGCGCAAGCCTGTGAATTCGATCTTCACATCTTTATACGGCACTTTCCCGTACATACGGATCAGATTCTCTGCTAAGGTCACGATCTTGACAGGCTGTCCCATATCTAAGACAAAGATCTCACCGCCGTGTGCGATAGCCGCCGCCTCCATGACAAGGCTGACCGCTTCGGGAATCGTCATGAAATAGCGGATAATATCAGGGTGAGTGACAGTGACAGGCTTGCCCTCCTCGATCTGCTTTTTGAAGCGAGGGATAACAGAGCCGTTTGAACCGAGTACATTGCCGAAACGAGTAGTCACAAATTCTGTACGCTTGTGTCCGTCTGATTTACCAAACTTTATCTCTTTTATGCGCTGTTCAATAGAGCTACCACGTTCTCTCGTTCTCAGCTCATAATCGTTGTGAATAGACGATTCATCAAATGTATCTGTAGAAGTCTGTGACAGATACTGCACGATCATCTCGCAGCACCGCTTCGATGCACCCATGACATTGGTCGGGTTTACTGCCTTGTCGGTGCTGATCATGACGAATTTCTCTACCTCATGGAACTGCGCAAGTGTCGCCGTGTTGAACGTACCCATGACATTATTCTTAATTGCTTCCATCGGGCTTTCTTCCATAAGGGGAACGTGCTTGTGCGCCGCTGCATGGAAAACGATCTGCGGCTTATAAATCGAGAAAAGCTGATTCATACGGTAATAATCACGCACAGAGGCGATCCTGACCACAAGGTCAAGACTGTCACCGTATTCCATTTTCAGATCCTGCTGGATCTCATAGGCATAGTTTTCGCAGATGTCCACTATGATGATCTGCTTGGGGTTATATTTTGCGATCTGCCGTACAAGCTCCGAACCGATAGAACCGCCGCCGCCCGTCACCATGCAGACCTTGTTGTTTATGAAGGTGCGTATATCAGCGTTATCAAACTTGATAGGTTCTCTGCCGAGCAAGTCCTCAACTTTAATATCCCGCACCTGATTCAGCAGCGTCGTGTGCGCATCATCGAATAACAGATTTCCGAGGAACGGAATCACTTTGATTGGCAGATTTGTGGCAGTGCATATATCAAGTATTCGTTTACGCTCATCTTCCAAACAGGAGGGAATGCAGAATACGATCTGCTCGATATTCAATTCTTCTACAAATTTGGCAATATCGTTTGTGCCGCCTACTACTTGTACATCATAAATGGATCTGCCGAGCTTGGAACTGTCATCGTCGATCAGGCACACGGGATCAAACACAGCGGTAGATTTATCCTCAACGTATGGGGAATTCTGTGCATTGCGTATCTCACTCAGGAGCATCTTGCTGGCTTGTCCCGCACCGATCAGCATGGTGCGCTTGTATTTCTTCTCACTGCGTCCGACATTTGTCAGGTCAAGGAACGTCTGCTTGAAGATATACCGGAATGAGCAGATACCGAGGAGCGAGATAACAGCGTGTAATGCTGCATAACGGCACGGCACACGGCCGAGCATGATCAGAGTGAATGTACAAGACAGCAGAATACCGATCAGTACACCTGCTACGCAGGATAAGTAATCTTTCTTATTGAAATACCGCCACAGCTTATTATATGCACCTGCCACGGCGAGTGACAGAAAACACATAGCCATCGACATGACAATGCTGATACCGAGATGCTTTGGAGGTATTGCCGCATGGAGCAATGACAGCAGATAATTCGACATAAGTGCGGATATTGCGACAATAAACGCATCCGACACCGCTAAAGCAGCTTTGCGGTATTTAAAACTTTGTAATTTATGTTTCATAACAAATCTTCACTTTCCTTTATGTTCACAGTTTAACAATACGATCTGTAAAAATCATCTGTTCAATTATGATGTTACAGTGATCTGAACCACGAATGTGAAAAATGCCGGAAGTTGAGACTGCTAAAAATTTGTCCGTTTCTTTTTCCATATTATTACCCCATTTTTCTTAGATTCACTTCATTTTCGGTACTGGAATCAAAGTTCCCCTGTTACAATTTCGCCAGCCTTATCAGATATTCGCTGATATTAGTGCAGCCTTCCTGTTCGACCTTTTGCATAAGCTCGTCAAACTGCGCCTTTGTAACGGTTACTTCCAGTTTGACCGTATTGCCTCGCAAGGGCTGTTTAAACAGGTCAATTATGCCGTTTTCCGTAAGAAAATCTATACGCTTCTGAGAGAATGCCCCTCGTTTTATACCGCCCCGCTGTGCCAAAAACCATTTCCGCAGCTCATGATATTCCTCCGGAAAGTCAATATGACCGTGTTCTTCGTAAAACGCTTTCAGCTTCAGGCAGTTTTCGTACCATTTTTTGGTGTTCTCTTTTCTGACACTGCTATTTTGGTTTCCTTCGTCTATGCCAAGCTGACGGAGCTTTTCACGCTGCTGTTCATCAAGGTCACAGTCCTCCGAGAAGTATTCCTTGATCTGAGCTTTGAGCCATACCGATATATTGGAGATATGCTGTCCTGCAATGCGTGGTGGGAAATTCCATATCGTATATTCCGTGTGCTGTTCAAGATACCGCACAACGTCATTCAGGTGCTTGTCCCACAGCAGCCTTGCATTGTTTTTCTGCATCTGCTCGGAAGATATGGCTATCTCCGAAAACAGTTTTGCTCTTGCAGGGGTTAATTTGCCGTCCTCATACGCTCGGTGATTGTTCCGGTACCACACGTTCAGCACCGTTCCCGATGATGAAACAAGGTCTGACGGCACAGGCGTATCGGGGTGTGATCTGATGAATGATCTGCACTCATCAAAATTATAGTACCAGTTTATATCCGAGCCGTCCCAAATGAAATACAGCTCTTGCAGTTTGCAGATGACCTCTGCCGGAAGCGTTCCGCCGCTATATCTTTTGCGGACATCTGCAAGCCATTCACCCATCGGAAAATCGCCTTTTGCGTAGCTTTCGGAGACATTCAGGTGATGATAATAGGCGTAATACTCCAATGCACAGGCGATACCCGTTTTATCCTGTCCCGACAAGCGCTGTGTGCCTATAATGTTCCAATTAAAGTCCATTTCTTTCAGTTTATCGGTTATTTCAGATGAAAAACCGCTGCTGCGATAGCGAAATCTGAGGACTTCCAGCCACCTTCCGAGGGGAAAGCCGTCGGCACAGATATGACCTTTGGGAACATCAATATTCCCGTGTTCGCTGAAATACTGCTCTGCATGGGCAAGACCGTTTTTGTCCTCAAATTCGGTTTGCAGCTTTGACATTATAAGGACATTCGGAAAGAGCTTCATTTCACGTTTTTCGTAATTTGTACTCCAGTCAAAGCCCAGCGCATCGAGCTTTTCTATCTGCATTTCCTGTGCCTGACCTCTTTTGCGCCTGTCACGCATCGCCACGCACCATTTACCGAGCCGAAAACCGTCCTCACAGACATAGGCAACGGGCATTTGCAAATCACCGTATGTGCGCCGAAATTCAAGTGCGTGACGGTATCCGATGTCAAACGGGTTTTCAAGAATAAACATCAGGTCAGCTTGCTGTATCCATTGCAGATAACGCTGTTTCAGCTTGCCGGATCTGTATTTTCGCCGCTGGATCCTCACCCACGCATACAGGTCAATGCCCGTTGTTTTGCCGAATGTCACATCTTTTTTTGATTTTATCATTTCCGCTTTCTTCAAAATACTGTTTTACGTCCATTAGAGCTTTGTAGAACTCATTATCATAAATATTTCGGTAATCAGCGATTCCGATCTTATCAAGTGTTTTTCTGCGTTCGGCTGTCATTGTTCGGGCAGTCCTGCCGCAGTAGGTAAGGTGCTGTTCCTTGATCCAGTTCTGCATGGTGATACCGTTTGAAGTCATTACATCATACGGAATATCCGAGATCTCACAGTTATGCTCTTTTATGTAAGCACATACCTCATCAAAATTCTGCTGCCAGCGTTCGCTCATAATATTGCGTTTTTGGCTGCGGGTACTTCCGGCTCGTCGGCGATCAGCGAACGTATAAATTCACTGACTGTCCGATAGCCGTTTTCCTTTGCCCGTTTTATAAACTTTTCATGTTCCTCGTTCGTCACACGGACACGGATCATGAACTCTTTGTTGTTTCTACTTGGATCCTTTTTGTTTGCCATTTTATCCTCCGTATGTGATCGTACAATTTATACTGCCGCACCGACTTCACGCAGTTTTTGCAACTGTTCTTCGGACAGCAGACCTTGTTTAGCCTTATTCTTCTGATTGTTCAGCCATACCGCAATGGGGTATTCATCTTTTCTTCTTGCGGAATAATATGGCATTCTGCCTTTTTCAGCGACAAATTCTCTTAACCGTTCAAACTGCCTGTCCCATTTTTTCTCCTGAACAGTTTTCATATCCGGTGTGATGCCGATCTTAGCAAGCATTTCGAGCTGTTCGGGAGAACGAGATACCCTATTGCTGCCTTTGACAGCAGCTTTCTCGGTGGTGAGCCATGCTTTCAGATTGCCCTCAGATACTTCATAATCATCAGGAACATCTGCATCAACGCCATGTTCCTCAAAGAATTGCACAGCAGCTTCATACATGATCTCCCAATGCGATCTTTTTGCAAGCAAACTGAGGTCAAGCATTTTTTGCAGAAAATCAATCTGCTCACTGTCTTTGATTTTGCCCGATCTAAGGCTTGAGCGCTGATTTTCAAGCCATTGCTTAACACGAATTCCATGATATTCCGTTTCATCATTCAGAGCGTCAGGTGAGTGTGACTGCACATATTCCATTACGATCACAGCAGTTTCAAACCACTTCTTTTTCCTCTGCTCCTGCTTTGCTTTCTTGTCTTTCAGGAACGGATAACCCATCTTATCAAGTTTCTTCATTTGCTCCGCAGAGAGTTTGCCTTTTTTATAGGCTCTGCGCTGATCGCTTACCCAAGAAAACAGGTCATAGCCACTTTCGCTGTATGTACCTTTCGGAACATAGGTAGTATCGTTCTTTTCAAGATATGCCTTTACCTCCTGAAAACGTTCCTCCCATGCATCGGACTTTTCAAGCTGTACACCCAGCTTTTCAAAATGTGAGATATGCTTTTTCGGCAGTTTTCCTTTGCGATATTTTGTTTTACAATTAAAAACCCATCTGCCGAGTTTATAGCCGTCCCCACAGACTGTTTCTCCGGTCAGTGCTTCAACACCTTGTTCAGCGACAAAGTCTTCAAGGTGCTGAAACCCCTGTGCATAGGAGTTGCGTACACGTTCTTCTAAGGCAGTTTCCCATTCCATACCGATAGCTGATAAAAGCGTATAGTGTTCATCGGGCATACTTCCGTCACGGTACTGGCTTCTTTGCTTCGAGAGCCAATTTCCAAGCGGAAAATCTCCCTCACAGTAAGCGTAAGGCACTCTCAAATCGCCGTGCTTTTCATAATACGCTTTTGCGATCTCATAACGCTCCTGCCATTGTTCTTCGTGGTATGTTGAGCCATATCGCAGACCAATCGCTTCGAGCTTTGCAAGCTGTTCGGGAGAATGCTTTTTCTTCCGCTTACCCTCTGCGATCAGCTTCTGTTCATTGAGCCATTTGGCAAGCCATACGCCGTTCACTACATACTGCGACGGGACATTCAAATCACCGTGTTCTTCAAAATATGCCTTTGCAAGCTGATATTTCTCCTCCCACGGATCGGGCTTTTCAAGTGTAAAGCCTATCTCACGGAGTCTGGTTATATGCTCATCTGAAAGCCTGCCGTTCGCATAAAAATATTGCTGACGGCGAGTCCATGCCCCCAGCCTGATACCCGATTCCGTTTGATAAGCTACGGGCATATCAAATGTACCATTTTTTGTATGATACTCGCAGAGAGCCTGATACGCATCGTTCCACTGCTTTTCGTGCTTTGTATCCCAAACCATGCCAAGTGTATCAAGGCGGGCTATCTGCTCATCTGTTAATTCTCGATAATTTCCTCCGCCCGTCCGCCTGCATGAGCGCATCTGTGAGAGCCACAAACCGAGTTTCATGCCCTCACTGTCAACATAGCTCACAGGCACATTCAGCTCTCCATGCTCCCGATGATAACGCACCGCCGAAGCATAGAATTCCTCCCACAAATAATCAGGAACATCCCATATCATGCCGATCTTATCAAGAGCTTCGATCCGTTCCGGGGACAGCAGTTTCGTTTTGATAACGCTTTTTTTGTAGCGACGTATCTGTGCTATCCATCGTCCGATATCAACACCATTTTCGTCAACAAATGTAGTGGGAATTTTCAGATCACCATGCTTTTCATAGTACGTCTTTGCGGCAGAATAATATTTTTCCCAAGCCGCGTCGCTTGCAGATTCCCAGCGCATACCGATACTGTTCAGGCGGTCTATCTGTACCTGCGAGAGATTACCGTTGACCTCGCCCTTATAAACACGGCGCTGCGTCATCAGCCATGAACCAATGGCATAACCCTCCGGTGTGAAATATCTTTTTGGCACATCAAGGTTTCCGTTTTCGTCATAATACTTTTTCGCCTGCTCAAACATTATGTCCCAGGTCGCAGAGAGTGTTCCCTCCAGCTCATCAAACAGGCTCTTGCAGTCAGCCACTTTGTCAACAAGTTCAAATGTCTCGTTGACAACAAATCCCTCACCGCCGTGAGAACGGTAATACTGGATAGCGACCTGCATTTCTTCTTCAATTGCGTCAATGCTGTAAAGGTTCTCGATGTTGTTGACAATATCGAAAATGACAGGATTTTTCGACTTTGAAGCAGACAGCGCACGACCGATCTGCTGTTTATAAATTATGGGGGATATAGTCGGGCGCAGCAAAATAACCCCCGAAACATCGGGAACGTGGACGCCCTCATTGAGTGCATCAATACAGTACAGCAGTTTCAGATGTTTGTTGTCATTATCCGCTTTGAAGTCAGAAAAGCTCTTGCTTGCAGTCGGATCATCGGAATATACCGAGTAAATATGCGGCTTCTTATCGACCTTTCTGAACCATTCACGAGCCTTGTTCATCATGTCGGTCATGTGGTCAAGATTTGCGCAGAAAACTATGTATTTGCCCGTTCTGTCCTCCATATGCTTGTCGAACAGAACATCAAGATTTTCAGCCTTGTCAAGCGCACGGCGGAGTGCTTCAAGCACCTTTTCGGCGGCATCTCTTGTGGCTTTGCTTTTGGCTGAGCGTACACGTTTTTCGTATTTTTCGAGGTCTTGCTGATATGAAAATATTGATAGAATGTACTTCGGCGGAGCAAGAATACCACGCACGATAGCCTCGCCCAAAGTCATTTCACTTGCAACATTCCCGTCAAACAGCTCATCGGTCATATCACGCTGATTATCAAGATAGCGGATAGCCGTCGCAGACAAACCGAGGACAGGTACATTAGGATATGCTTTCAGGACAGCATCAACGCCTGCACCCCAAAGCTCTGCACCGCAGCGGTGAAACTCATCAAGGATTATGTAATCGGGCTTGATCTCCGCTATTTCGTCCTCTGTCACATTCATCAATTTTGCGTAGGTGTAGAACTTCACGTTCTCCGGATGATAACCGTCCGATGTTTCAGCAAGGTTTTCAAGCTGAGTCTGATAGATATATCTTGACGGCGAGAGCCAGCAGATAGTTTTGTTGGGGTTGTCCTCGCAGAGTTTGAAGCCAATGAAAGACTTTCCAGTTCCTGTTGGGTGGATCACGGCGGCTTTGCCACGTTCGGAGAGCATACGGATTGCGGCTTCATATGCGGTTTTGTTATGCTCGAATAGGTTCATTGCCATGATCTTTCCCTCCTTTGAATAAAGCACCCCGAAAGGTGCTTTAACAGTTAATCTCTTCTGAAAATATCCCTTGTGTAAACCTTGTCTGAAACATCATCAAGGCAGCTATCGTAACGGTTTGCTATAATCGCCGCAGACTGTTTTTTGAACTTCTCAAGGTCATTTACAACAAGACTACCGAAGAACGTTTCACCGTCTTTCAGTGTTGGCTCGTAAATGATGACTGTTGCACCTTTAGCCTTGATACGCTTCATAACGCCCTGAATGGAACTCTGACGGAAATTATCACTGTTAGACTTCATTGTAAGTCTGTAAACTCCGATAACAACGTTCTTCTCACTTGCCGAATCCCATGTACTGTTTGCAGAATAATAACCTGCCATTTCAAGCACACGGTCAGCGATGAAGTCCTTGCGGGTGCGATTGCTTTGAACGATTGCGGTCATCATATCCTGTGGAACATCGGCATAGTTTGCAAGAAGCTGTTTCGTGTCTTTCGGCAGACAATAACCACCGTAGCCAAAGGACGGGTTATTGTAATGAGTACCGATTCTCGGATCGAGACAAACACCGTTGATGATTGCCTGTGTGTCAAGACCTTTCAGCTCGGCATAGGTGTCCAGCTCGTTGAAGTAGCTGACACGGAGAGCAAGATATGTATTGGCGAACAGTTTTACTGCTTCGGCTTCGGTGAAACCCATGAACAGAGTATCAATATCCTCTTTGATTGCGCCCTGCTGTAAAAGCTCTGCAAACTTGTGAGCAGCCTGTAATAATCGCTCATCTTCCATATCCGTGCCAACGATGATTCTGCTCGGATAGAGATTATCATAAAGTGCCTTGCTCTCACGGAGAAATTCGGGGCTAAATATGATATTCTTTGAACCGAACTTTTCACGAACGGACTTCGTATACCCAACGGGAATCGTTGACTTGATAACAATGATCGCATTTGGATTATACTTCATCACAAGCTCTATGACTGCTTCAACGGCACTTGTGTCAAAGAAATTCTTCTTGCTATCATAATTTGTTGGGGCTGCTACGATCACAAAATCGGCATTTTTATATGCAGATTTGGCATCAAGGGTAGCGGTCAAATCAAGCTCTTTTTCGGTAAGATATTTTTCTATGTAATCGTCCTGAATGGGAGATTTTTTGTTGTTTATCAGGTCAACTTTTTCTGGAATAATATCTACTGCCGTAACTTCATTATGCTGTGCAAGCAGAACGGCGAGGGATAGACCTACATATCCTGTTCCTGCTACTGAAATTTTCATACTTAACGCCTTTCTTTAATACTTTACAAATATGTTATTCATCTTCTCGGTTTTTTCAATAAACCGAATTGGAGCTGATACAACAGTTGTATTATCTGGAACATCTTTTGTGACCACACAATTAGCTCCTATCCTAACATTGTTACCAATCGTAACTTTCCCAATAATTTTTGCTCCCGCACCTATATATACATTATCTCCAATAGTTGGCGCTCCTTGCCCTTTACTATCAACTAATGTATTTGATCCTATTGTAACTTGATGAAAGATGACACAATCTTTGCCTAATTCGGCTCCCTGAGATATAAATATTCCATTTAAGCCGTGTGGGAAAATCGGCATTGATGATACCTTTGTTGAGAGAGGAAAAAAGGAATTATATTTGATCAGATATTTTTGGTAAATATATATATATATATATCGGATAAACCTTGGTGAACATTGTGCCTTTTGCCTAATATTCCAAATGTGTTCTGAAGTTTGATTACCAACGAAGAAATCTTTTAACAGCCTTTTAATTCCCATTAATGATCCACTCCTTAATAGTATTCTTTGTACCATTCTGCAAATTTTCGCAGACCTGTTCTAAGATCAATTGTTGGCTTAAAACCAAAGTCACGCTCCAAAGCCGAGGAATCGGCATAGGTAACAGGCACATCGCCCGGCTGCATAGGAACAAGCTCCTTGTGTGCTTCAAAATCATAATCAGCAGGAAGAACCCCCGCACGGACAAGCTCCTCACTAAGTATCTGAACAAAATCAAGCAAGTTTTCCGGTCTACCGCCGCCTATATTGTAGAGCGCATATGGCGGTATTGGAAGCCCGTCCTCACCATTTTTCTTCTCTGGTGGACACTGCATCACACGCACGATGCCCTCAACAATATCGTCAACATAGGTGAAATCACGCTTACAGTTTCCGTAATTGTAGATCTTGATTGTTTCGCCGTTCACCAACTTATTTGTGAATCCAAAGTAAGCCATATCGGGGCGACCAGCCGGACCGTAGACTGTGAAGAAACGCAGTCCTGTTGTGGGGATATTGTAGAGCTTTGAATAAGCATGGGCGAGAAGTTCATTGCTTTTCTTAGTTGCAGCATAGAGCGACACAGGGTGGTCTACCATATCATCGGTGCTGAACGGCACTTTCTTGTTACCGCCGTAAACACTTGAAGAACTTGCATAAACCAAATGCTCAACAGGATAATGACGGCAGGCTTCAAGAATATTGTAAAAGCCGATGATATTGGAGTTTATGTAGGCATCGGGATTTTCAATTGAATAGCGAACACCTGCCTGCGCAGCGAGGTTGACTACAATGTCAGGCTTGTATTCACGGAACAGCTTATCAATAAGGGCTTTATCCGCTAAATCACCCTTGATAAATTTGAATGAGCATTTGCTTTTTGCTTGTGCCTGTTCGATCTGTGATAAACGGTATTCTTTGAGAGATACATCATAGTAATCGTTCATGTTATCAAGACCGATAATACACGCTCCATCAGGAATAGTGAATAGTTTGGTTACGAGATTAGCCCCGACAAAGCCTGATGAACCAGTAATCAAAAGTGTTTTATTAGTTTCCATTACATCACCATAAAATCCTATTTATTTATAACTCGACCAATTTTTTTAATAATCAGTTTTGAATCGTTGTTGAAAAAAAGAAGTGAACCGATAATAACAACTGAAGAACATATAATGACTGTAAAAAACGCATTTACAAACCAATGCCCATAATTATATGAAGTAGCGAACGGTAATAGTCGAACTATTACAATTGATATAACTCCTTCACCCAAAAAAACAAGACATTTTAACCAAGAAACAAATTGTTTACGGTTTATTATCTTCTGACTCATAAAATTTGAAAACATAATCGTTTTGAAAAGACTTGCTACAAGAGTACCGATTGCAACTCCAATTAGCCCAAATTTAATTACCATAGTTACAGATATAACAATATTTAATATCGGCTCAATAATGGCAATATATTTTGTGTCCTTATATTTTCCAGCCGCCTGCACTACCATTTGATATGGCAATCGTACACAATAGAAGAATTGAGCAGAAATTATAATGTATGCAAAGGCTGGTCTAATATAATCAGCATCATCAATTCCAACTGTATATATTCTCACAAAATCAGTAACCAAGATTAGCGAAGAAGTAAATACAATGGTGGATAGAATATACATTAGCGTTTCAACTACTGATAAATTTTGTTTAACAGCTTCATTTTCGTTTTTTGCAAGCATATTACCAAATGCCGCTTCAAGACCACTTGAAAAAGCCATAACAGCACGTCGAACGCCCATTACTACAAGATTATATACGCTATACACAGATACTTCAAGCATATTTGAGAAAACAGTAAGGACAATAATATCTGTATTATCCATTATAAATAGAGAAAACTGATGCCAAAATGCATCCCATCTCTGAGCAATAGCATTATTATTGGGTTTTACATTACTGTCAATATTATATTTTTTCTTTATTATTATCCTTAGAACAATCGGATAAATAACATATATAAAAGCACTTCCAAGTTTAACAATATGAATTGAAAAACCTGTTTTTAGCAAAACAACAGATACAATCAAATTTAAGATATAACAGACAATTCTTAGCAGTGAAGATACCCAAAGCATCTGATCTGCCTGAAGTAGAATCATATAAGTAATGCCAAATAAAGATTCTGCAAAAGTGCTTGCTCCAATGATAATAAATAAAGTAAACGTAAACAACCAACCAAAATCATTTGATACAAAAGCAGGATAAATACAAGCAAATAAAAGAATTAGTCCGCCAAGCAAAAATCCAACTTTTCTCATGAAATTGTCTGTTGCTTTAATTATTGAATTGATTTCCGCTTGATTATTTTCGGCTAATGGTTTATATAGCGCAGCTCTCGTTGCTCCACCAATCCCGCAACGAAGTAATACAGCACATTGAAGGAACTGTGTTATTGAAGTAATAAGACCATTATATACAGAACCAAAAGTAGAAAGAATCAGGCGTGGAAGGATGAAAGCTACAATAATTGCAGCAAATTCCTCTGCTAAGCTGAAAATTGAGTTCAGTAATGCTTTGCGACCTCTCATTTAGTCACCTCGTATAATAGATTTTAGGGTAGTTTCAAGAGTCCCCCAATGAACCTCTGCCACGCTCAGTTGAGAAAGGCAGCATTGAAATCGGAATGAGCGTAGCGAATGGAGATTTCAATGCTGC
>Ga0129310_1001974_pt1 | contig 16371 bp, 12 predicted proteins | sample Go1ome_2_FD_94433 | JGI IMG/M metagenome (GOLD analysis project Ga0129310, IMG submission 94433) | Western lowland gorrila individual fecal microbial communities from Wisconsin, USA - Go1022A metagenome | ecosystem: Host-associated > Mammals > Digestive system > Large intestine > Fecal | place...
CAAGCGGAAGATCGCCGTGCCGAAAACCCGCCGCAAGCCCACGGGCGAGCTGGTCGTGCGCGGCGCGCGGGCGCACAACCTCAAAAACATCGACGTGCGCATCCCGCTGGGGGTGTTCACCTGCGTCACCGGCGTTTCCGGGTCGGGAAAATCCACCCTCGTCAACGAGATTGTGCGCAAGGTGCTCGCCCGCGACCTGAACCGCGCCCGCACCCGCCCCGGCGACCACGACGGCATCGACGGCGTGAAGCTGCTGGACAAGGTGATCGACATCGACCAATCGCCCATCGGGCGCACGCCGCGCTCCAACCCGGCGACCTACACCGGCATGTTCGACCTGATCCGCAATGTGTTTGCGGGCACGCCGGAGGCCAAGGCGCGCGGGTACAAGGCCAACCGCTTCTCCTTCAACGTCAAGGGCGGACGCTGCGAGGCCTGCTCCGGCGACGGCATTTTGAAGATCGAGATGCACTTTTTGCCCGATATTTACGTCCCCTGCGACGTGTGCAAGGGCAAGCGGTACAACCGCGAGACGCTGGAGGTGCGCTACAAGGGCAAGAGCATCTTCGATGTGCTGGACATGACGGTGGAGCAGGCGATGGGCTTCTTTGAGAACCACAAGCAGATCTACCGCAAGCTCAAGACCCTCTACGACGTGGGGCTGGGGTACATCAAGCTCGGCCAGCCGTCCACGCAGCTCTCCGGCGGCGAGGCGCAGCGCATCAAGCTCGCCACCGAGCTCGCCCGCACCGATACCGGCCGCACGCTCTACATCCTGGACGAACCGACCACGGGTCTGCACATGGCGGACGTGGAGCGCCTGATCCAGATGCTGCAAATGCTCACCGACGCGGGCAATTCCGTGCTGGTGATCGAGCACAACCTGGACGTGATCAAGACGGCGGACCACATCATCGACCTGGGCCCGGAGGGCGGCGACGGCGGCGGAACCATCGTGGCCGAGGGCACGCCCGAGCAGGTGGCAAAGATCCCCGAAAGCTACACCGGCCAGTGGCTGAAAAAGGTGCTGGCAAAATAAACGATTGAGCAGAAAGAAACGATAGAAAGGCCCTCTGTTCCCGCCGACCCTGTGGGTCGGCGGGAACAGAGGGCGGGGGGCGCGGGGGGACGGCCGCAGGCCGTCCCCCCGCGCCCCCCGCCGGACAAAAAGAAGGGGAACCCCCTGCGGGGGGGTTCCCCTTCTTTTTGTCCGGCCCTTCAGCCTTTCGTCTGCGCTTTTGCATGGCGGCGGAGCATCGCGCGGGCAAAGACGGTGGTAAAGCCGAGGCTCATGGCGATGGCGCCGGCGACGAGCAGGGTCTCCATGCCGATGGCAAGGGCGCTGCTGTAATCCGACTGCACCATGTATTCCATGGTCTGGTAAAGGCCGTAACCGGGCACGATGGGGATCACGCCCATGGTGGCGAAGACGATGGTGGGGCCCTTGAGCAGGCGCGCGGCCAGCTCCGAGATCGCGCCGATGAGCAGGCAGGCAAAAAAAGCCGCCAACACCGTGGAGCCGGAGGAGAGCGCCAGCGCGTCGTAGACGATGTAGCCCACGCCGCCGATCAGCGCGCCGGGCAGCAGCGAGCGCGTCTCGGTGCGGAACAGCAGCGCAAAGCCCGCGGTTGCCACGCCCGAAACGATCAGGTCAAAGAAAATGCGTCCCAGTGTCATAAAAAATCAGCCGTACCCTTTCTCTCGTCTGTGATCGCTCAGTGCAGCAGCGCCAGCACCGTGCCCACGCCCGCGGCGATGGCGACGGCCTTGAGCAGCGCCTCGGCGGTGCGGGCCACGCCCGAAACCAGATCGCCGTTGACGGTATCGCGGATGGCGTTGGTGATGGCCAGCCCCGGCAGCAGCGGCATGATTGCGCCGATGATGATGGGGGTCTGATTGCCCATGTGGAAGAAGCGGACGCTGAGCACCGCGACGACGGCCGACAGCGCGCCGGAGAGCAGCGCGTAGAGCGTGGAGGAGACGCTGTCCTCGGAAAACAGCAGGCCGAGCAGGCGCGTGAGCAGGCCGCAGACCAGCGCGACGGCGAAATCAAACCCGCCGCCGTGGAACAGCAGCGAAAAAAACGAGGCGGAAAGCCCGTTGGCCAGCAGTCCCTGCCACAGCGGCTGCGGGGGCGTATGGCTCAGCTCTTCCAGCTGCGCAAAACCCTGCTCCATCGAAAGCGACCCGGCGGTGACGGCGCGGGAAATCGCGTTGACGCGGGAGACGACGGAGAGGTTGGTGGTGCGCGATTTGGTGCGCACGACCTCGCTGTGGGGCACGCCGTCCTCGTCCACAAAGGAATAGATGGTGCCCGTGGGCAGCGAGATGACCGAAACGTCGGTTAGCCCCCCGGTCTTGCAGATGAAGCTCACGGTATCTTCCACGCGGTAGGTCTCCGCGCCGTTTTCCAGTAAAAGCCGCCCGGCCAGCCGCGCCGTGCGGATGATTAGATCGGTGCGCTGCGCGTGCTGCGGCGTGGCGGTATCCATCGGCATAATTCGTCCTCCCCGGAAAAAAGGTCTGGGTCACCGTGTCTCATTATACACCACGCGCCCGCGTTTGTGTATGCGGGGAGGGGCGCTTTGCAGAAGTTTCACCTGGAAGGGGCGGAGTACGTTTCTTTTTTGTGAAAAGAATTGCAAAACGCGATGCGGAACGGTAAAATAGAAGGCAGTGGGGAGACTCACCGAGAACAAAAGATCTTTCAGGAGGATGGAACAAAATGGATAAGGTACGCATCGGCATTATCGGCTGCGGCGGCATCGCCAACAACAAGCATATGCCTTCTTTGAAGAAGGTGGAACAGGCCGAGATGGTCGCGTTCTGCGATATCATCGAGGAGCGCGCGCAGAAGGCCGCCAAGGAATACGGCGTCCCCGGCGCAAAGGTTTACACCGACTACCGCGAGCTGCTCCAGGATAAGAGCATCGACGTGGTGCACGTTCTGACCCCGAACCGCGACCACAGCTACATCACCGTGGACGCGCTGGAGGCCGGCAAGCACGTCATGTGCGAAAAGCCCATGGCCATCAACACCGCCGAGGCGCAGAAGATGATCGACGCCGCCAAGCGCACCGGCAAGAAGCTGACCATCGGCTATCAGAACCGCTTCCGTCCCGACAGCCGCTACCTCAAGCAGGTGTGCGAGGCGGGCGATCTGGGCGAGATCTACTACGCGCGCGCACAGGCGATCCGCCGCCGCGCCGTGCCCACCTGGGGCGTGTTCCTGGACGAGGAAAAGCAGGGCGGCGGTCCCTTGATCGACATCGGCACCCACGCGCTCGACCTGACGCTGTGGACGATGAACAACTATGAGCCGGAGATGGTCGTGGGCACCAAGTACCACAAGCTTGCGCCCCACGCCAATTCCGCCAACGCCTGGGGTCCCTGGGATCCCGAAAAGTTCACCGTGGAGGACTCCGCCTTCGGCTTCGTGCGCATGAAGAACGGCGCGACGATCTACCTGGAGTCCAGCTGGGCGCTGAACACCCTCGACGTCCATGAGGCCAAGACCATCCTCTGCGGCGACAAGGGCGGCGCGGACATGATGGGCGAAGGCGGCGCGCTGCGCATCAACGGCGAGCGCTTCGGCAAGACCTACGTCACCGAACCCGGCCTGGGCGCGGGCGGCGTGGCCTTCTATGACGGCGAGACCGTTTCCGCCGCCGACCTGGAAGCCAAGATGTGGATCGCGCACGTGCTGGACGACAATGCGCCCCTCATCACCAAGCCGGAGCAGGCCATCGTCGTGACCAAGATCCTGGAGGCCATCTACACCTCCTCCGCCACCGGCAAGCCCGTGTACTTCGACTAAGAGCGAAAAGCTGCACAAGAAAGGACAGGCCCAAAGGGTCTGTCCTTTCTTGTGCAGCGGGGGGTCGCGGGGGGCGGGCCGCAGGCCCGCCCCCCGCGACCCCCCGCTGCTTCCCTTTTTCCGGCTGCGGCCGGAAAAAGGGAAGCAGCCTGCGGAGCCGGGTTTTGTGGACAACGGAGAAATGAAATGCTATAATGCAGGAATAAGAAGAATCGCAAAGTACAGGAGAGAAAAGCCATGGCGGAACAGGAAAAGAAAAGTAAACGGCCGGGGATCACGGCGCAGCTGGTCAAGGAACTGATCTTTCTGGCGATCGGCGTGGCGCTGATCGTGCAGCCGTGGCTGCAGGCGGTGGAATGGCTGGGCTGGGTGATTGTGGCGGTCAGCGCGCTGATCGCGTGCACGATGGCGATGCGGATGGCGCACGCCCGAAAGATGCAGAAGAGCGTTGTGGCGGAGTTCCACAGCGGCGATGCGGTGTTTGAAAAGGGCTTCTGTGTCGGCGGCGTGCTGTACGATTTTTCCACCCCCGGCGCACAGTTAGAGAGCGCGGACTTTGACGGCGCGTGCATTCGCGTTCGATACAGCTTTTACGGGCGGAAGCGCGGGCGTGTGCGCGAGGAATTGAGCATTCCCGTAGAACCGGACGAAGCCGGGAAGGCGCAGCAGGTGATGGATTTTCTGAACCTGCCCAAGGGCGTGCCGGAGGAGGACGAGAAGCCCGCCGAGGCGGAGGAAGCCGCCGAAACCGCCGCGGAGCTGGAAGCGCAGGCCGAGGCGGAGATGGAGCAGAACAGGAAGGACCGGTGAACGAGATGAACGAAACTGCGAGCAGCAAGAGCGAATTGGAGTATGTCGTCGGGCAGGTGCCGGACCGGGAACAGGTGCGGGCGCTGTACGACGACGCGGGCTGGATCGCCTATACCAGCGACATGGACACGCTGATCCGCGCGCTGGAGCAATCGCTCTATCTCGTCTGTGCCTATCAGGACGGCAAGCTCTGCGGCCTGCTGCGCGCCGTGGGCGACGGCTGCACGATCCTCTACATTCAGGATATCCTCGTGATGCACACCTGCCGCCGCAGGGGCGCGGGGCGCAGGATGGTGGAGATGCTGCTGGAGGCCTATCCCGGCGTGCGCCAGCGCGTGCTGCTGACCGACGAGACGCCGGAGATGCACGGCTTTTACGAGAGCCTGGGGTTTGTGACCAGCCAGCAGGTGGGGCTGACGGCGTTTTATTATATCAACTGAAATCGCGCAAGAGGAAGTCTCCTCTTGCGCGAGGGGGCATCAAAATCCGCGCACGGCGTTGCCGCACACGGATTTTGATGAAGCGGAAGCGATTTTCCGTCGGCAGAGGTTTCGGGAACGGATGGGGCGTTAGGCTTCATCCGTTTTTGTGCGCTGCCGGATAGAAAATCGCTCCTCGGCGGGGTACACGCCCCCGCCTGCGGAAGGAAGGCGAAGGGGCTGCGGCCCCTTCGCGCATCCCCGGGGAGGGGGAAACGGCGGGGCGCGCAGGTCGCCGGGATATGAAGGAAAGTTGAAAGGGCAGCGGCTCTCTCAAACTCTCCCGGAGGTTCTCGGCTGAAAAGGAGATAAGCTGTTTCGGGAACGGATGGGGCGTTAGGCTTCATCCGTTTTTTGTACGCTGACGGATGGAAAAATCGCTCCTCGGCGGGGTACACGCCCCCGCCTGCGGAAGGAAAGGCGAAGGGGCTGCGGCCCCTTCGCGCATCCCCGGGAAGGGGGGACGGCGGGGCGCACAGGTCGCCGGGATATGAAGAAAAGTTGAGAGGGCTGCGGCCCTCTCAAACTCTCCCGGAAGTTTCCGGCTGAAAAGGAGATAAGCTGTTTCAGAAACGGATGGAGCATGGGGCTACATCCGTTTTTTGTGCGCTGACGGATGGAAAAATCGCTCCTCGGCGGGGTACACGCCCCCGCCTGCGGAAGGAAGGCGAAGGGGCTGCGGCCCCTTCGCGCATCCCCGGGGAGGGGGACGGCGGGGCGCGCAGGTTGCCGGGATACGAAGAAAAGTTGAAAGGGCTGCGGCCCTCTCAAACTCTCCCGGAGGTTCCCGGCTGAAAAGGAGATAAGCTGTTTCGGGGACGGATGGAGCACGGGGCTACATCCGTTTTTTGTGCGCTGACGGATGGAAAAATCGCTCCTCGGCGGGGTACACGCCCCCGCCTGCGGAAGGAAGGCGAAGGGGCTGCGGCCCCTTCGCGCATCCCCGGGGAGACTTTGACGAGAGCGGGTCGAAAAAGAGAAGGGGCTTGGGGAGGGCGCGAGAGGGCTGTTTTGCATGGGGAAATCCCATTTCCCGAAGCAAAACGGGCAAACCAAAGAAAAAGGGCGCTGCTTGCAGCAGCGCCCTCTTTCTTTGTCATTTATTCGATGCTCTTCAGGCTTTCCACCATGTCGATCTTCTTGAGCTTCCAGAACATGAGGAAGTTGACGATCACCGCAAACAGCAGGGTCAGCAGCATGCTCCAGACGTAGCTCATGAACCGGATGTTCTGCCCGAACATGATCATGTCCACCTCGCAGGTGCGGATGATGAACTTGTGCAGGAAGAAGCCGATGCCCATGCCCAGCGCCATGCCGATGCACGTCAGCCAGACGTTTTCGCGGTAGACGTAGCCCGCAACCTCGCTGTCGTAGAAGCCCAGCACCTTCAGCGTCGCCAGCTCGCGCCGCCGCTCGATGATTGAGATGTTGTTGAGGTTGTACAGCACGATGAACGCCAGCATCCCCGCCGAGATCACCAGCACCAGCACCACCATGTCCAGGCTCTTCATCATGTCCGCGACCTGGCTTTGCAAGTCGCTGACAAACGATACGCCCGTTACCCCGTCGATGGAGAGCAGGGTGCGGCCCAGCGCCTCCTCGTCGGTATTGTCCGTGCGCAGGAACACCGCGCTGTAATCCGGCGCTTCGCCGAAGGTCTTTTGATACAGCGCCGGGGTCATGTAGACATAGTGGTGCAGGTAGTTTTCCGCCACCGCGGCCACCTTGACCGTCTTTGCCTCGGTTTCGTCGTGCTTGAGCGTGATCTCGCCGCCCGCCTTGACGTCGAGCAGGCGCGCCAGCTTTTCGGTGATGATCACGCCCTCGTCGTCCAGTTCGTAGTGCTCCTTCGTCGTGCGGCTGTTCAGGCGAACGAAATCGTCCAGATTGTCCGTCTCCTCCGGCACGAACAGGTAGACCGATTTGGTCACGCCGGCGTTTTCCGCGTCGATGTTGTTCTGCTTGACCGTCAGGTGCTCGGCAACGCCCGCCGTTTCGTCCAGCGTCTGCTCCACCTTCTGCAATTTTTCCGGATGATCCGAGTCCACGCTGACGCTGGTATCGTAGGTCCAGACCGTGGTGTACTGCTTATCCACGATCTCGGAGATCGAGTTGCGCAGGCCGAAGGCCACCAGCAGCAGCCCCATGCACGCCCCGATGCCGAAGATGGTCATGAAGAAGCGCTTCTTATAGCGGAACAGGTTGCGGAAGGTCGCCTTCTGCGAAAAGCTCATCCGCTTCCACAGGAAGGTCACGCGCTCCAGCAGCACGCGCTTGCCCTGCGCGGGCGCCGCCGGACGCATCAGCTCCGCGGGCGCGGCGCGGAATTCCGCATAGCACGCCGCATAGGTCGCCAGCACCGTGCACAGCACCGCAATCGCCATCGCCGCCGCCGAAAGCCCCCACTGGATGGGCGTGACCAGCACGGACATATTGACATAGAGGATGTTGTAGGCCGACTGGATGATATAGGGCAGCACGCGGCTGCCGAGCAGGATGCCCAGCACGCCGCCCAGCACCGAGGCCGAGAGCGCATAGCCGATGTATTTGGCCGCGATCGCGCTCTGCGTATAGCCCAGCGCCTTCATCGTGCCGATCTGCAGGCGCTCCTCCTCCACCATGCGCGTCATGGTCGTCAGCGACACCAGCGCCGCCACCAGGAAGAAGATCGCCGGGAACACCTGCCCGATCGCGCCGATGCGGTCGGTGTCCATGCCGTATTCGACGTAGGACTGAATGCTCTCGCGGTCAAGGACGTACCATTCCGGCACGGAAAGGTCGGCAAGCTCTTCCTCCGCGTCGGCCACTTTCTGCTTCGCTTCGTCGATGTCCGCCTGGGCGCTGACGCTCTTTTCGTCAAACTCCGCCTGCGCGTCGTCAAATTCCTGCTTCGCGTCCTCGTATTCCTTTCGCCCGTCGGCAAGCTCCTCCTCCGCGTCCTTGAGCTTCCGCTCGTTTTTGCGGATTTCCTTCTGCGCGTCGTCGATCTGCTGCTGACCGTCGATCAGCTTCTGCTCGTTTTCGGCGATCTCCGCCGCGCCCGCATCGTATTCCTCCTGCGCGCTTTCGAGCTGCCGCCGCCCGCTGGCCAACTGGCTTTCCGAGGCATTTAGCTTCTGATCCGCCGCGGAAAGCGCGTCGCGCGAGGGCTGGAGCACACTGTCCACCGCCTGGGAGAGCTGTTCGCCCGAGGGGTTTGTCTCGCCGCCCAGCGCCGCGTCCATCCCCGGCAGCACCTGCCCGTAGAAGCCGAGCGCGGCCTGCTGCTCCTCGGTGAGCGGAGAACCCGCCTGCTCGGCCGCCTTCAGCTGTTCATAATTCCCCTTGGCCGCCTGATAGGCGGCGGGGTCCTTGAGCTGACCGGCCTGCTGCTCCATCTGCGCGAACTGCTGCTTTTGATCGTTCAGCTCGGCGCGCCCCGCGGAGAGCTGCGCCTGCCCGGAGGAGAGCTGGCTGCCGGCGGAGCGGATCTGATCCGCCGCGTCGGAAAGCTGCTCCTTGGCCTCGTTCAGCTCCGCCCAGCCGTCGTCGATCTCCTTCTGGCGCTTTCTGATCTCGCGCTTGGCGTCGTAAAGCTCCCTTTTGCCGTCCTCGATCTCCTTCTCGCCGTCCGCAATCGTCTGCGCCGCGTCGTCAAGCTGCACCTTCGCATCCGCCAGCTTGTCCTTCGCGTCCTGCAATTCCTTCTCGCCGTCCGCGATCTGCTGCTTGGCGTCGGCGATCTTGTCCGCGCCCTCCTGCTGCACCTCGTCGTAGCGCGCCCGGCAGCGCGCGTCCTCGAGCAGCTCGATGCGGTCCTCGATCCCGCCCACATAGTCCTTGTAGTCCTGATCGTAGCAGATCATGCCGTCCGCGCCGTCGGTCGTGGCGTAGATGACGGTGTAGGCTTCCAGCGCAAAGCTCTCCGGCGGCACCATCAGGAAGAAGCGCACGTCGCCGTTGCCGATGTCCGCCGTGCCGCGGTCAAAGTTCAGATACCAGGCATAGGAGCCGGAGCCCACGACGGTGAAGGTATCGGTCACCAGCGTATCGCCAATGTCCTTGCTCTCGTCGTCCTCGTGCAGCGTGATGGTATCGCCCAGCTTCAGCCCCGCGCTTTGGGCGTAGGTCTCGTCCACAAAGCACTCGTCCGGCTTTTCGGGCAGGCGGCCCTCCTTCACGGCGACGTTGTTCATGCCCTCGCAAAGCGACTGCACGCTCACCACCGACTGCTTGCCGTCCGCAGCCTCGGTCATCTCATAGGCGACGTAGCCGCCCTGCGCGTTTGTCACGCCCTCGACCGCGCGGATCGCGTCAAGATCGTTTTCGGTCAGCCCCAGCGTGCCGAGCACGCGGATATCCATCATGTTCTTCTCGTCATACAGCGTGTCGGCGGAAAGCCGCATATCCGGCTGCGCCGAGCGCACGCCCGCGTAAAACGCCACGCCCAGCATCACGATGAGCAGGATGGACAGATAGCGGTTCAAACTGCCGCCGATCTCCCGCAGGAAATCCTTGAACAGCGTCCGGTCTTTCTTTCTGTTGTCTTTCATGCTGCCCCTCCCGCCCTTACCACTCGATCTTCTCCACGGGCATGGGATGTTCGTTCATCCGCTGGCGCACGCATTTGCCGTTTTTGATCTCGATCACGCGGTCCGCCATCGGCGCGATGGCGGAATTGTGCGTGATGACCACGACCGTCATGCCCTTTTCCCGGCAGGTGTCCTGCAAAAGCTTCAGGATCGCCTTGCCGGTCTGATAGTCCAGCGCGCCGGTCGGCTCGTCGCAGAGCAGGAGCTTGGGGTTCTTGGCCAGTGCGCGCGCGATGGAAACGCGCTGCTGTTCGCCGCCGGAGAGCCGCGCCGGAAAATTGTCCGCCCGCTCGGCAAGCCCCACCTCGGAGAGCACCTCCCGCGCGTCCAGCGGATCCTTGCAGATCTCCAGCGCCAGCTCCACGTTTTCCAGCGCGGTCAGGTTCTGCACCAGGTTGTAAAACTGGAACACAAAGCCGATGTCGTCGCGGCGGTACTGCGTCAGCCTCCGGCTGCCAAACTGCGCCACGTCCTGCCCGTCCACCAGCACCTTGCCGCTCGTTGCGCGGTCCATGCCGCCCAATATGTTCAGCACCGTGGTCTTGCCCGCGCCGCTGGGGCCGAGGATCACAGCAAATTCTCCCTTTTCGATTTCAAAGCTCACGCCGTCCGCAGCGTGAATGACGACCTCGCCCATTCGATAGGTCTTATCCACGTTGTCCAGCGTCACAAACGCCGTCATTCCAATCGCCTCCGCTCATTCTCTTTCTTTTTTCTCCATTATACATAAAAGAGGCCGCTTCCGCACACAGGAAACGGCCCCAACCAAACATTTTACATGGCATTCATTCTCTATTCAAATTTCTAAAACGGTTTTGTGCGCGAGGAGACGATTTATGCCGTAGGAAGAGGGAAGGGCAAAGCCCTTCCCTCTTCCTACGGCGGGGGGAGCGCGGGGGGCGGCCTTCGGCCGCCCCCCGCGCTCCCCCCGCCTACCCACGCACTCTTGCTTTGATCAGAGTTTTGTCTTTCCTGCGCCGTTACAGATGCAGGAAGCGGTCCTCGCCGATGCCCAGGCGGTTGGCCAGCCGGCGGGAGAGATCGACGTTGCCCAGCTCGTCCAGCGCGTGCGCATCGCTGCCCAGGGTGAAGGTCACGCCGCAGTCGCGGGCGATGGAGAACATCCTCTCGTGGCCGCGCATCAGATCCGGGTTATTCCATTCGCGCGCAAAGCAGGAGCCGTTGAGCTCGATGGCGGCGCGGTGTTCGCGGGCGGCGGAGAAGCAATGGGCGAAGGCGTCGTCGGAGATGCAGTCGGTGATGGCCTTGACGTTCTCCGGCGTGCGGCCGACGGGCGAGAAGGGGTGGGCGATCGCCGTGGCGAAATTGCGGGAGACGAGGTCGAGGAAGCTCTCGACGAGGTAATCCGCCACCTGCCGGTCGGTCACGCGGTCGCGGGGCAGCACCAGCCCCACCATGTGGATGTGGGAGTGCGGCACCAGCACATAGTCCAGCTCGTCGCGGTGCGCGCGCGTTAAGGCGATTTTGCCGCCGGCGAACTCGGTCTCCGCGCCGATCAGCAGGCGCACGCCATGCAGGTCGGACGGGATCTGCCGGCGAATGGCCAGGATGTGGTCAAAGTCCTGCGGGGCGTACCAGTCGCTGGCGCCGGGGATTTCGCGATCCCAGACGTGGTTGGAAATGCCGACGGTGGGGATGTGGTGCTCCGCGGCATAGCGCACGATGTTTTCCACGGTTTGCAGCGGGTCGCGCGAGCATTCCGAAAGATTCGTGTGGATGTGCAGGTCGTGAAGCGGAAACTGCATCATGAATCAAAACCTCCTTTGGGTCTGCGGCAGGGAAGCGGAACGGTTCAGATAAACAGAAAAATGAAATTCGTTTTCTATGAAACTACGATAGAATACTGGGGGGTTGGGGGGGCGGAGCCCCCCGCCCCGCGTACCCCGCCCTTACACGTCCCGATTGCGCCATTTTCCGGGCGGAACGCCGTAGGTTTCGCGGAAGGAGCGGATGAAGTGGTTCACATCCGCAAAGCCCGCGCGCACCGCCGCCTCCGCCACGGGCAGGTCGGTGGTCTCCATCAGCTCCTTGGCGTAGGCAAGGCGCAGCAGCCGCAGGTATTGCTTCGGGCTGTACCCCACCTGCTCCTTGAAGCTGTGGGTCAGGTGGCAGGGGCTGATGAAGAAGCGCTCCGCCAGGCCGGTCACGGTCAGCTCCTGCGTGAAGTGCTCTTCGATGTATTGCTGCACCTGATCCACCCGCGCCGCCGACGGACTGCGCGATGCGGCGAAGTTCCCCGGGCACGCGCGGTAGCACAGCACCAGCATTTCCCCCAGCAGCGCCTCCGCCATCTGCCGCGCGCCGGGGAGATGGGCGGCGTATTCGCGGCAGAGGCGGTCGAAGATGGCGTCCGCCTCCGGCTTGGCGCCGCGCAGCGCCACGCAGTGGCAAAAGCCCGCCGGGCGGTTGCGGAACACGCCGATCAGCGCCGAGTGCGGAAAGGCGCGCGTCAGCTCCGGCAGGCTCAGCGTCGCAAAATAGCGCTCGTACGGCTCGGAAAGCGCGCGCACGCTGTGCTCCTCCAGCGGGGAGATCAGCACCAGGCACCCCGGCCCCGCGGTGTAATCCACCCCCGCGATGGAAAACCGCGCCCTGCCGCGCTTGACGTAGACCATCTCGCAAGTCATGTGGCAGTGGCGATGCTCCGGGGCCTGGGCGATGCTGTGCTGCAAATCGGTCAGCAGGGTTTTCATGTCAGGCCATCGTCTCCAGCATTTTTTCGGTCACTTCGTAGCGGACGGGGAGATGATCCTCCGTGCGCTCGAATTCCTCCACCATGTACAGCGCCATGCGCGCCCACTCGTTGTTCTGGCTGCCCGCGATGTGCGGGGTCAGGAACACGTTGGGCAGGGTGTAAAATTCGCTGCCCTCTTCGGGCGGCTCCGGCCAGGTCACGTCGAGCAGCGCGGTGCGGTCGGGGCACGCCTTCAGCGCGGCGATCAGCTCGGATTCCACCACCTGCGCCCCGCGGCCGGTGTTGATAAAGGCGGCGTTGGGCAGCATCGAATGCAGGAGCTTTCCGTCGATCATGCCGACGGTGGCGGGGAGGTTGGCCACGTGGTTGGAGATGATCTGGCAGGTGGAGAAGATCTCCTCCAGAGAGGCGCGCTTTGCGCCGAGGGAGGAAAGCACCTCGTCCGATACATACGGATCGTAGGCCAGCACCTCGTAATGATAGGCTTTGAGCCGCGCCATCACCTCGCGGCCGATCACGCCCGCGCCCAGGATGCCCACGCGGATGTTGTAGTTGCAGGGCAGCGACATGGTGTAGGCAAAGGCCGCCTTGCGGTCCCTCTCGCGGTAGCGGCGCAGGGACTGAAAATACCCCTTGCCCGCCAGCACGATCTGCGCGACCGTGAACTCCACCACCGGCACGCCGTTGGCCGCCCAGGCGGAAAAGACCCGGACGCCGCGCTTTAAGAACGGGCGGGCGAAATACTGCACCGTGCCCGCGGCGTAATAGACCGCCTCCAGGTTGGGGAAGTGCGCTTCGATCTGTTTTTCCGTCAGCGCGGGCATCCCCCAGGAGGAAAAGATCACCCGCGTGCGGGCGAAGAGCCCGGCAAGGGCGGGGTCGTCCAGATCCTTGGAGGAATAGATCTCATCGGAAAAATCGGCACGGGCGCGGATGCGCGCGCGCAGCTCCTCCGGGTAGAGCACCGGGAAGCGCCAGGAGTCGTCGTTGAAAAAGATCGCCTGTTTTTTTTCGGCCATGAAAAATACCCCCTTATGATTGGATGCGCGAGAGAGATTCCGGATGATCCGATTGTAGCAGAAGCCGCTGCCAAGGGGTCGGCGCGTTCGGTCGGAAAATATGCGGAATCTGCGCAAGGAAAAAGGGGATGCGGAAAGGAGAGCAGATTTTGCATATTTTTGCCGCGCTTTGGACGACAACGAAAAGCGGATTTATTGTACTCTTATTGTAGCACAACGGGCGAAAAACGGACAGGGGAGGAAACGGGGAAAATGTTTCATTATCAGACGCCGGAAGAGCTGAAAAACGCGGCGGAGGCGGTCGGGGCGCCGCTGCCGCTGACCGACGAACTTTCGATTCTTCAAGAAAAGCTGACCTTCGGAAAACACGAAATGCACAACCGCATCGTGATCCAGCCGATGGAGGGCTGCGACGGCACGGCGGACGGCGCGCCGGGGGAGCTGACGATCCGCCGATACGACAAATTTGCGCGCAGCGGCGCGGGGCTGATCTGGGCGGAGGCCTGCGCCGTGCTGCCGGAGGGGCGCGCCAACCCGCGCCAGCTCTGGCTGACGGAGGACAACTTGGGCGAATATAAGAAGCTCACCGCGCGCATCCGCGAGCTGGCGGTGAAAGAACACGGCTATGCGCCGCTGCTCATTTTGCAGGCGACGCACTCCGGACGCTATTCCAAGCCCCACGGCAAGCCCGAGCCGCTGACCGCCTATCCGCTGCTGAGCTGGGAGACGGCGGGCAAGAGCCGCATTTTGACCGACGAGGAGATCGAGCGGGCGGAGGACGCGGTGGCCCGCACCGCGCGCCTTGCGCAGGAAGCGGGCTTTGACGGCGTGGACGTCAAGTGCTGCCACCGGTATCTGGGCAGCGAACTGCTCTCCGCCTTCACGCGCAAGGGGCGCTACGGCGGGGACTTTGACAACCGCACGCGCTACGTCCGCCAGGCGGCGCTCAAGGCGCGGCAGAACACGGGCGCGGACTTCATCGTGACCTCGCGGCTCAACATCTACGACGGGTTCCCGTATCCTTACGGCTTCGGCGTGAAGGAGGGCGGCGCGCTGGAATTCGACAGCACGGAGCCCATCCGGCTGGTCAAGGCGCTGGAAAAGGAGGCGGGGATGGAGCTGATCGACATCACGATGGGCAACCCGTACGTCAACCCCCATGTCAACCGCCCGGCGGACAAGCAGCCCTATGAGATACTGGAGGATCCGCTCATTGACGTTGAGCGGATGGTCAACGGCATCGGGGAGGTCAAGGCGGCGTGCCCGGAGATGGCGGTCATCGGCTCGGCGCTGAGCTACGCGCGGCAGTTCTGCGGCAACCTCGCCGCCGGGGCGATCGAAGCGGGCAAATACGACGCGGCGGGCTTCGGGCGGATGGCGTTTGCCTACCCGGAGTTTGCGGGCGAGCTGCTGGCGGGCAGAGCGCTCGACGCGAAAAAGTGCTGCATCGGCTGCGGCAAGTGCTCCCGGCTGATGCGGCTGGGCAGCACGGCGGGCTGCGTGGTGCGCGATCCCTACTACACCGACCTTTACAGGAGGCTGACGGCAAAATGAAGATGCTGAGCGGAAAGGGACGCTGCGCGCTGGTGACGGGCGCGCGGCGCGGCATCGGGCTGGGCATCGCCAAGGCGCTGCTGGCGGAGGGCTACCGCGTGATGCTCTGCGGCGTGACGGCGGGGGCGGATGCGGCATCGGGCATCCGGGACGCGCTGGATGCGCTGGGCGACTGGACTTATGTGCCCTGCGACGTATCGGACGCGGCGCAGCGGGAGGAACTGCTGGAAGCGGCGAAGGAATGCTTCGGTCGGCTCGATCTGCTGGTGAACAACGCGGGCGTTGCGCCGAAGGTGCGGCTGGATGTGCTGGAGACGACGGTGGAGAGCTATGAACGGCTGATGAAGATCAACACGGAGAGCTGCTTTTTCATGTGCCAGGCGTTCGCGGGCTGGATGATCGCCGAAAAGCGGAAGGCGGAGAGCGAAAACGAAAGCGGGGAAGGGGGCGCCTCGGGAGGTGTGGGGTACAGGCCGAGGATCGTGAACATTTCTTCGATTTCGGCGTACACATCGTCGGTCTCCCGCGGGGAATACTGCGTCTCCAAGGCGGGCATTGCGATGGTGACGCAGCTCTTTGCGGATCGACTTTCCGAATACGGCATACCGGTATTTGAAATACGGCCGGGGATCATCGCGACCGACATGACGGCGGGGGTACACGAAAAATACCGCCGCCTGATCGAGGAGGAGGGCATTCTGCCGACGCGGCGGTTCGGGGAGCCGGGGGACGTTGCGGATCAGGTGCTGGCGGCGGCGTCCGGGCTGCTGGATTACGGAACGGGGACGGTGCTGAATGCGGACGGGGGGTATCATATCCGGCGGCTGTGAGCCGCCGGTCGCTCCAAGCGCTTGCCCGCCCGCGGGCGGGCAAGCGCTTGGAGCGAGGGACATCCCTTCGACCCGCGTCCTGGCGGACACAGGTCGAGGGATAGCAGAGGCAAATTCCGCTCCGAAAAATGGGATTTTTCTACGCGGAATTTGCTCCTCGCGGCGTACGCGCCGCCGCTGCGGAATAAAGTCAGGGAACCTGCGGGTTCCCCGACACCCTTTGGGTGGGCTTACCCGGTCTTGGCGGGTGCAGTTTTGTTGAGCGGCCGCAAACCGAGTGCAGACTGGGGAAGGGCTTTGCCCTTCCCCTTGCCCCCATCCCAGTCAGGCAGCCTGCGGGCTTCCCGACACCCTTCGGGAGGGCTTACCCGGTCTTAGTGGGTGCAGTTTTGTTGAGCGGCCGCAAACCGAGTGCAGACTGGGGAAGGGGCCTGCGGGCCCCTTCCCCTTGCCCCTAACCCCGGGGACAACCCTTCAGTCACGCTGCGGCGTGACAGCTCCCCTTACACAGGGGAGCCGAGGGGGAGCAACCCTTCAGTCACGCTGCGGCGTGACAGCTCCCCTTACACAGGGGA